>Ga0182024_10003918_pt1 | contig 34844 bp, 33 predicted proteins | sample P32metaG_FD_120480 | JGI IMG/M metagenome (GOLD analysis project Ga0182024, IMG submission 120480) | Permafrost microbial communities from Stordalen Mire, Sweden - P3-2 metaG (Illumina Assembly) | ecosystem: Environmental > Terrestrial > Soil > Wetlands > Permafrost | place: Sweden: Stordalen...
CGCGCGGCGCGGGAGAGCCCGGCGACGCCGGCTCCGCAACCAAGCCCAAACATCGGAAGGCGTTCGACAGTCGGCGCGAGCTTCAGTCTATTGAGCAGCATCGCGTCGAGGCTCGGGATGGCGAGCCCGGTGACGGTGTTGGTCACGATCATACGGTGTTGGTCACGATCATATTGATCGCACCAAGCGCGACGCCAGCCGCCTCGGTCGTCTTGACCGTCATTTCCTCGAGCAAATCAAGCGCATGGCTATGAAATGAGGCGGTGCGTTCTTCCCAGCTATGCGGCTTGAGATACCATTCGATCGGTTCGCAATTGTAGCGCCGATCGATGCCGGTATTGTCATAGAGCGGCCACAGGCTCTTGAGATGCGGAAAGAGCTTTTTGGCCCGCGCCGCCGCTTCGGCCTGACTCAATTGGAAAGGAGGAGAGGCCGTGGCCAGCGAGAGAATTTCAACGTCAAACCCTGCCCGTGCGCCATTTTGGCGTGCAGCAGACCTGACCACATCTAGCATGCAAGAGGTCCCCCTGCTTGTCTGGGTAATAACACCGCCCAGCTATGACTCGTCCCGACGAGTTGTCCGTTCGGCGTGGGAAGCTTAATTTGGGCGTCATGGTGCACTCTTTGCGGCCGGTTCATGTTGTAGGCGGCGGACTGTCGGGCTCCGAGGCCGCTTGGCAGCTTGCGCGCCGCGGCGTGCCCGTGGTGCTACATGAAATGCGGCCCTTTCGCGGGACCGCTGTGCACAAGACCGGACAATTCGCCGAACTGGTCTGTTCCAATTCGTTCCGCTCCGACGATGCCGAAGGCAGCGCCATCGGTCTTCTGCACGCCGAAATGCGCGGACTCGATTCGCTGGTGTTGCGCGCAGCCGATCGCCACAAGCTCCCGGCCGGCGGCGCACTCGCCGTCGATCGCGACGGTTTTGCCGATGCGATTACGGCTGCGCTCCAAGCCGAGCCGCTGATCGCGATCGATCGCAGCGAAATCGCTGCCCTGCCGGCGGACTGGGACAGGGTCATCGTCGCCACCGGCCCGCTGACCTCGCCACAGCTTGCCGAGACCATCCGCAGTATTACCGGAGAAGACGCGTTGTCGTTCTTCGATGCCATTGCGCCGATCGTGCACCGCGACTCGATCGATTTCGATGTCGCATGGTTTCAATCGCGCTACGACAAGGCCGGACCCGCCGGCTCCGGCGCCGACTACATCAATTGCCCGCTGACGCGCGAACAATATGACGGCTTTGTTGATGCGCTGCTCGCCGGTGACAAAGTGGCGTTTCACGAGTTCGAAAAAGCGACGCCATACTTCGATGGCTGCCTGCCGATCGAAGTGATGGCCGAGCGCGGCCGTGAGACGTTGCGCCACGGCCCGATGAAGCCGTTCGGCCTCACCAATCCCCACCAGCCCGGGATCAAGCCCTACGCCGTCGTGCAACTGCGTCAGGACAACAAACTTGGCAGCTTGTTCAACATGGTTGGCTTCCAGACCAAGCTTAAACACGCCGAACAAGTGCGGACTTTCCGCACGATCCCCGGCCTCGATAAGGCCGAGTTTGCCCGACTCGGCGGCCTGCATCGCAATACGTTCCTCAATTCGCCAAAACTGCTCGATGCGACGCTGCGGCTCAACGCCATGCCGCGGCTGCGATTTGCCGGACAAATCACGGGCTGCGAGGGCTACGTCGAGTCGGCGGCGATCGGCCTACTCGCCGGCCGCTTTGCCGCGGCGGAACGGCTCGGCGAAGGCATTCTGCTGCCGCCGCCGACGACTGCACACGGCGCGCTGCTCGGCCACATCACCGGAGGCCATATCGAGACTATCGATGAAGGCCCAAGTTCGTTTCAGCCGATGAACGTCAATTTCGGGCTATTCCCGCCGCTGTTGCGGGTGCCGACCAAGGACGCCGAGGGCAATCGCCTGCGCGGCCCCGCCAAAGCCACCGCCAAAAAGCGCGCGCTATGCGACCGCGCGCGGAGCGACCTGGAGACTTGGCTCGCCGGCGCCCTGCCCGCGGCGGCGGAATAATTGTCGCCGTGCTAGAAGCCCGCATGAACGATAGTCCCGAGGAGCTCCGCGGCCGCTGGGATGCCGGCGTGGTGCTCAAGCGCGATGTGTTTTCCACCATCGAGCGCGGTCGCTTTCGCACCGAGGGCGGCGAGGTCGAAGCCGTGCTGCGACGGCTCGACGGTGTGCCATGGTGGAGCCGGATTCTGGCGCGCGCGCTGTTCCGCCGCGAGCGCCGCGCGCTCGCCATTGCCGGCCCGCTCGGCATCGCGCCGCCGCTGTTGTTTGCCGGTCAAGACGTCCTGGTTCGTGGCTGGCTGGATGGGGTGCCGCTGCACATCGCGAAGCCCCATGGCGACGCGGCTTATTTCCGTTCGGCGAAGAGGGCTTTGCGTGCGCTGCATCGCGCCGGCATCGCCCACAACGATCTCGCCAAGGAACAGAACTGGCTCTACGCCCAAGCCGACGGACATGGCCGCGCCTTCCTGATGGACTTCCAGCTCGCTGCCTGCTTCCGCCGCGGCAATGCTTTGTTCCGCCTCGCCCGCTACGAAGACCTGCGCCATCTGCTCAAGCACAAACGCCGCTATACCCCCGAAGCCCTCACAGCAGCCGAACGGAAAGTGCTGGCACGGAAAAGCTTTATTACCCGCGCCTGGATGGCGACAGGAAAGAAGGTCTATTACGCCGTCACCCGCGGCTTGAATTTCACAGACCGCGAGGGCCGCGGCGTCCGCTTCGTGCAGGAGGCGCCCATCATCGCAGCACGGCTCCGTACGCAGCCGCAAGTGCGTGACGTCGCTATCGTCCCCTACCCCGATCGGCGCGCCGGCACCGGACTGTACGCCTTTGTCGAGGGCAGCGTGAGCGAGCGCGAACTCAACGATTTTCTGGGCGATGCGAGACCCGAGCATCTCCAAGTCGTCGATGCATTGCCGCGTAACGCGCACGGCGACGTGCGCAGTGAAATTCTCGAACTGGTGGCGATGAACCAGCTTGATCTCATCGATCCGCTCCTCAAGACCGACGCCGACCGCGCGGTCGTCGGCCGCATCGTCGCGGAACGGCGCAATCTGCGCGACCGCTTTGCATTTTGAGCAGGCCTAGGCCGTTCTCCGTTCCGTTGCGATGATCTAGGATAAGCGACGCGCGCGATCCAACGCGGCACGCTAGGGAGGACGATATGCGCATCTGGCTCATCGGGCTGTTCGTTTTGCTGTGGTCGCCGGCGTTTGCCCAGCAGCAGACGCCGCCGGTTATAGCCTTCGACTCGGTGCCCGATCCGCTAAAACTGCCGCCCAACCTTTATCTGGGCGAGGTCAGCGGCATCGCAGTTAACTCCAAGAGCCACATCTTCGTCCTCACGCGCGGCAACAGCACTGGCCCGGCCTACGCCGCCGCTGCGGCACAGCTTCTCGAATTCGATGCCGACGGCAAATACCTGCGAGAGATCGGTCATAACCTGTACGCTTGGTCGTTCGCCCACATGGTAAAAATCGATCGTCACGACAACATCTGGGTCACCGACAAGGGCTCAGACATGGTGATCAAATTTACGCCCGAAGGCCGCGTCGCAATGGTATTCGGACGGAAACAAGAAGCCTCCGACGAGGGCACTGGCCCGCTGAAGCATCCCAATCCGCCGCTTCCCGCCGAGCCGGGCCGCTTCCGGCAGGTGACCGACGTCGCCTTTGATTCCGCCGACAACGCCTATATCAGCGACGGGTATATCAATTCGCGCATCGCGAAAGTGGACAAGGACGGCAACTGGCTCAAGTCGTGGGGCGAGCGCGGCAATGGACCTGGCCAGTTCAATACGCCGCATTCGATTGCGGTGGACGCGAAGAACAATGTGTACGTCGCAGACCGCGGCAATCACCGCATCCAGGTGTTCGACAGCGACGGCAACTTCGAGCGCCAAATCGTGATCGATGTGCCGGTGCCGCCGGGCGCCCGGCCGGCGATCGGCGCCGTCCCGAACGAGGCGCTGATCGCCGGGGGCACTTTTGCGCCCGGCTCGCCATGGACCATCTGCATCACGCCCGGTCCGAACCAGGTCCTCTACAGCGCCGATGCCTGGCCGGGCCGCATCTACAAACTATCGCTCGACGGCAAAGTGCTGGGCATGCTCGGCGAGAGCGGCAAGCAGCTCAAGCAATTCGGATGGGTCCATCAGCTGGCCTGCCCGTCCGTGAACGTGCTCTGGGCGGGCGAACTGCTGAACTGGCGGGCGCAGAAGCTTGTGCTTCATCCCTAGCTCACCCGCGGGTCGGCAAGGATACAAGATTAGCCCGTGATCCGCGCCGGATTGCGCGCCGCGCGCCAGATCAGCCATTGCCGCCGCCACGGCGAAAGCTCCGCCGGCGCGAAGGGATCGCTGCGGTCCAGACCGTCAAGCGACGGGCGCACCAAGGCAACGGGCAGAAATGCCGGGTCTACCGTTCGTGGCAGCGCCATCAACGGCTCGGCTGTCGCGCCGAGATGATGGCGGCCTAGGTTGCGTAGTTCCGCAAGCGCCGCATTCAACCCAGGGGGCGATTGGCCGGCAAATATCTCATCGGATCGAACACCGTGACGTTCGAGGAGCTCCGCCGGCACGTAAAGCTGGTGCCGCGCGGCGCGAAACGGCAATGCGCGGAGGAGGCCAGCAATGGCATGGGCCATTCCGGCGGGGTTCGCGGCGCGTTGCGCATCGATGCCGAGAATTTGCGCCGCGAGCGCGATCACAGCGGAGGATGTCCGCTTCGCATAGGATTCAAGATCGGCAATCGCCGCCATCGGCTCGTCGTAGAGATCGAAGCGGCGGGCCTCGATCAAATCGAGGAAGCTGCTCGTCGAAAGACCGTGCCGCTCAATGGCGGACAACAGCGCCGCCGCTGTCGGATTGGCAGCCGCCTCTCCGCCGCGTTCGCCGTTGAGCACATCGCTCCACCATTGCAGCCGGATTTCGCCCGGCAGCGCTTCGCGCGCCACCTCGCGCACGCGCCCGATCTCGACATTGAACGCATAGAGCGCGGACAGCGCGTCGCGACGCTCAGCCGGCGCGAACAGCGCGGCGAGATAGCGATCGCGATCGGCCGTTCGGACAAGCTCCGCGCAATGGGCAAACGCGTCCTGCATGAACGCAGTGTAGCATCACTCGATTGCGATCAGTCCCGCGCCGACGCGGCGGCCTTCCAGCTGCATCACGTTATAAGTCCGCACCGCGGGTCCGGTCGTCATGGCGTCCACCGAGATATGGGCCTCGCGAAAGCGCAGCCGCATCGGCTCCGGCATGACCCACGCCGCCTCACCGGTGCCAAGAATAAAGAAATCCAAGGCATCGGCGCCGGCGAATACAAGTGCAAACGAGTCGACGGTCAGACCCAACGGCGCTGAAATCGGCCACGCCCAGATGCCATCCGGAAGGCACAGCAGCGAGCCGCGATGCGACATGCCGGCGAAGCGAAACCCGCCGGCGCCATGCGCTTCGATCGGCGCCTGGCGCGGCAGGTGCGGGCGATCCATCGAAAAGGCTAGCGGCGCGCCCGGGCGCGGCGCGCCGACGGCGCCGTCGGCTTGCCTAACGCGGGTGGAGCGGTCGATGCCACGATCGGCGGCTCGGGCTCTTCGGCGCCGCCCATGCGGCCGACGCCGACGCCGAGATAGATCAGGATCGGCGAGGCGATGAACACCGACGTGTAAGTGCCGACCAGCACGACGCCGAACATCATGGTCGCGGTAAAGCTGTGGATCGCCTGACCGCCGAACAACAGCAATGCCAGTAGCGACATCGCGACCGTCACGTGGGTGACGATCGAGCGCGACAGGGTGGCATTGACCGATGCGTTGAGCAGTGCCGGCATGGGCAACCGCTTATAGCGGCGCAGCATTTCGCGGATACGGTCGTAGATGACCACCGTGTCGTTGAGCGAATAGCCGAGGATGGTGAGCAGCGCCGCAATGCTGGTGAGATCGAAATCGATATGCGTGAGCGACATGAAGCCGACCGTGAGCACCAGATCGTGCACATTGGCGATCATGGCGCCGAGCGCGAACTGCCACTCGAAACGGAACCAGAGATAGATCAGGATCGCCACGATCGCGAGCACCAGCCCGATCGTGCCGTAGGACAACAACTCGGTGGACACGCTCGGTCCGACCACTTCGACGCGGCGATAGTCGACGCTGTCGCCCAGCGCATCGCGGACCTTCTGGATCGCCGCTTGCTGCGCCTGGTCGCCGCCCGGCTGCTCGGAAATACGGATCAAAATATCGTTGGGCGCGCCGAACTCCTGGAGCTGAACATCGCCGAGATGTAGCGAGCCGACGGTCGCGCGCATTTTGGCGAGATCCGCCGGCCCCGCCTTGGTTTGCACTTCGACCAGCGTGCCGCCGATGAAATCGATGCCGAAATTCAGGCCATGATAGAAGAAGAGCAAAATCGCCACGATCGACAGCATCGCCGAAACGGGAAAACTGATGCGCCGAAAGCGCATGAAATCGAACTTGGTATCGTCGGGAACGATGCGAAGAAGGCGCACTGGATATCTTTCAAGCGAGGTTTGTTGGCTGGCGCATAGCGTGCCGGCTAGATCGGGACCGTGCGCGGCCGCCGCATCCGGACCCAATAGGCCACGATCAGCCGGGTCAAGGTAAAGGCCGTAAATAGCGTAGTGAGAATGCCGACGCCCAGCGTCACCGCGAAGCCGCGCACCGGTCCGGAACCGATATAGAACAGCACGGCCGCGGCGATGAAGGTGGTGATATTGGAGTCGAGGATCGTGGCAAGCGCGCGGGTGAAGCCGGCATCGATGGCGTTGATCGCACTGCGCCCGGCGCGGACCTCCTCGCGGATGCGCTCATAGATCAACACGTTGGAATCCACGGCAATGCCGACCGTGAGCACAATGCCGGCGATGCCCGGCAGCGTCAGCGTCGCGCCGAGAAACGACAGTACGCCGAAAATCATGGCGACATTGATCGTCACCGCGATATTGGCGAACAACCCGAACAGGCCGTAGGTCACGAACATGAAGATGATGACCAGCGCCGCCCCCGCATAAGCGGCATGCTCGCCGGCATTGATCGAATCCTGACCCAGCCCCGGACCCACAGTCCGCTCCTCGACGATCGTCAGCGGCGCCGGTAAGGCGCCCGCCCGCAACAGGATGGCGAGGTCATTGGCGGACTGAACGGTAAAATTCCCCGAGATCTGACCCTGACCGCCGAGGATCGGCTCACGGATCACCGGCGCGGATATGACCTTGTTGTCGAGCACGATGGCGAACGGCTTGCCGACATTGGCCTGAGTGGCGGCTGCGAATTTCTGCGCGCCCGAGGAATTGAAGCGGAAGTTGACGATCGGCTGGCTGGTCTGCTGATCGAAGCCGGCCTGGGCGTCGACGAGATCGCCGCCGGAAACCAGCACGTGCTTTTCGATGAGATATTTCTCGCCGGGGGTCTGACCCTCGAGAATTTCCGAATCTTCGGGCGGATGCGTGGCGGCCGCCTGCTCCGGGGTCATCGACAGATCGACCATGCGAAAATCGAGCTTGGCCGTCTTGCCGAGGATTTCCTTCAGCCGCGTCGGATCCTGCAGGCCCGGCACTTGCACCAGGATGCGGTCGGCGCCTTCGCGCTGGATGCTCGGCTCGACCAGGCCGAGCTCGTTGACCCGGCGTTGAATGATCTCGATCGATTGATCGACGGCTTGGCGGATGCGCTCGATGATGGCGGGCTCGGTCGGCGTCATCGTGATCAGGCCGCCGTTCTCGCTCACCTCGACGTCGCGCTGACCGGTGGTGCCGAGGAAGCCGGGCATCGGCTGCGACAAGGCGCGCAATTTGCCGACCGCGTTGTCGACGTCGGTTGGCCGCGTGATGTGCACTTCCACGTGATCGCCGCGGACAGCGCGGCCGGTGAACGGGATGCGCGCCTCGCGCAAGACCCGCAGCACGTCTTCATCGAGCGCCTGCAGCCGCTCCCTGCGCACCGAGTTGGTGTCGACTTGGAGAAGGAGGCTCGAACCGCCTTGCAGGTCGAGGCCAAGCACGATGCGACGCTGCGCCCAGCTCGGCCAGTGCTGAACCATGCTTTCGGGGAAGAAATTCGGCACCGCGAACAGGCACACGACCAACGCCGTGAGCACAATAGCCGCCGCCTTCCACCGTGTGAAAAACAACATGGACTTCGAATTTCCTCAGTTCACGAACGGGCGATCAGCTCGCGCTGTCGTCCTTCACCGGCTCGCCCTTGACGCGAACCTCGCTCACGCTGGTGCGCAAATGGCGTACGCGCACCCCATCCGAGATTTCGATCTCGATGTGCTGGTCGTCAATGACCTTGGTGACCTTGCCGACAAGACCGCCACTGGTGACTACGGTGTCCCCGCGGCGAAGCGCTTTGACCATCTCCTGGTGCTGTTTCACCTTGCGTTGCTGCGGCCGCAGGATCAGGAAGTACATAATCACGATGATCAGAATAAGCGGCATGAACGACGTGAGCATGCTGGCCGAGTCGCCACCTGCGCCGCCGCCAAATAGGCTGCTCAACGGATTGCTTTGCGCAAATGCGGGCGTAATGAACATAGTTCCTCCAATGGGGCGGGCAGGAAAGCGCGCCGCCCGGGATGAAGGGCCGCTTTTGCGCGCAAAATCGCGCGGACTATAGCTGCCGTTCGCCCAATTGCAACGCCGCGGAGACGTTGAGGCACGCTTGCGAGCGTGGCGGCGGCCCGCTAAGGGGATGGCCGCAACCCGGTGTAAACATGGCCAAATCTTCCCCGCTATCCAGGAAAAATGCGACAAAAAAGACCGCCGGCAAGGAGCCCGGCGCCGGACTTAACGGCAACGACAACGCCGCGTTACTGACGCGGATCGCCGGTGCGCTGGAACGCCTCGCCCCGACTGCGCCGGCGCCGCTCGATTTTTCCGCGGCGGACGCCTTCGTCTGGCACCCGGAAGGCCGCAAGCTCGCGGCGGTTCGTCGCGTCAACCGGGTCGACATGTCGCTGTTGAAGGGCATCGACCGCGTGCGCGATCTCCTGGTGGAGAATACCGAGCGCTTTGCCCGCGGCCTGCCGGCCAACAACGCCCTGTTGTGGGGCGCGCGTGGCATGGGGAAATCGTCGCTGGTCAAGGCCGCGCATGCCGCCATCGGCGCCGCGCATCCGGCCGCCGGGCTGAAACTCATCGAGATTCATCGCGAGGACATCGAGTCGCTGCCGGAACTGATGACGCTTTTGCGCAACAGGAAGGAGCACTTCATCGTGTTTTGCGACGACCTGTCCTTCGATGCCGAAGACACGTCCTACAAATCGCTCAAGACCATGCTCGAAGGCGGCATCGAGGGCCGGCCGGAAAACGTCATTTTCTACGCCACCTCGAACCGCCGCCATTTGATGGCGCGCGATATGGTGGAGAACGAGCGGGCGACTGCGATCAATCCCGGCGAGGCGGTCGAGGAGAAGGTCTCGCTGTCGGACCGCTTCGGGCTGTGGCTCGGCTTCCACCGCTGCAGCCAGGACGAATATCTCGCCATGGTCGACAGCTACATCGCTCATTACCGCGTGCCGATTGCGGGCGCCGAACTGCGCCGCGAGGCGCTGGAATGGGCAACGACGCGCGGCGCGCGCTCCGGCCGCGTGGCATGGCAATATGTTCAGGACCTGGCGGGACGATTAGGCGTGAAGATTGGGAACTGACGTCCCTACGCGCCGCTCAGATATTGCGCCGGATCGACCGGCGTCGCGCCTTTGCGGATTTCGAAGTGCAGCTGCGGCGAGGTGACGTTGCCGGTCTCGCCGGACTTCGCGATCACCTGGCCGCGTTTGACGGTTTCGCCGCGCTTGACCATGATTTCACTGGCATTGGCATAGGCGGTCACGAAGCCGTCGGCGTGGCGTATCAAAACCAGATTGCCGTAGCCCTTGAGCTCATTGCCGGCATAGGCGACCACGCCGTCCTCGGCCGCCTTGACCGGCGTGCCTTCCGGCACCGCGAGGTTGATGCCGTCGTTCTGCAAGCCGTTGGGCTTCGGACCGAAGGCGGCGATGATGCGGCCACGAACCGGCCAGCGAAAAGTCGGCATGGCGCTGGCGGCTTGTTCGGCCTTGATCGGGTTATCCGCCTCGACCGGCGCGCTCGGCGTGGCCAAACGTGCACTATGCGGCGACTCGATCGTCGCCACCGTGGTGGGCGCCGCGACCGGCGCCTCGGCGCGCGGCGCGACCGGCGCCGGACGCCCGCCCATCTCCGGAATGACGATTCGCTCGCCGACCCGCACCATGGTGTCCGGCGGAATGTTATTGGCCCGGGCAATGACCATGACCGGCTTGCCGTAGAGGCGCGCAATGCTGTTGAGCGTTTCGCCGGGCGCCACGACATGGGAGCCGGAAGGTGCAACCAAGCCGCCGCGTGGCGGAACGTAAGGCGCTGTGACCGCCGGCGGTGACGAGGCCACCCGCGCCGGAGGCGGCATCTCGGCTGCCGTTGCTGGGCGATAACGCGGAATGACGAGGTGCTGGCCGGGATAGACGGAAGCGCCGACGGCGATGTGGTTGGCTTCGCGCAGCGTGGTAACCGGGACGCCATGCTCGTGGGCAATGCTTTCGACGGTCTGCCCCGGGCGGACCGTGACGGCGGTCCCGCCGTCCCAGGTCCAAGACGGCGGCGGCGGTGGCGGCGGCGCGACCGATCCGGTGACTTCGCCGCCCGGCTGGTAGGAGCCCATGCCGCGTCCACCGCCGGAGGCGCCATTATCGGCGCTGGCGAGGTTCGGCAGCGGCCGGCTGTCGACGTGATTGGCGGGTGCGGCCTGCGGAATCGAGCCGGTAACGTCGCCGCGTGAGGAAGACGAAGATGAAGGAGAACCGAAACCTTCGTTGAAGCGGCCGGAATCGGCGCTACAGCTCGCGACGGCAATTCCGACTATGGAAACGGCCACCAGTTGCGGCCAAGGGGCCGACCGACGCGCTGCACACATGGTTACTCACTCGAACGCAATACAAGGAGAAGTGAATAAACAACGTTGGGGTAAACAGGCCTTTAAGTGCCGCGCCGATTTATTCTATCGGGCGTTAAGTGTCTTGGCGGTCACAGTTCGCGCGCCTGACCCGGCAAAAGCGGCACAAAGCGCACGGCGATGAGCTCTTCGCGGGTTAATGCGCCGCCGGGCTGTTTGGTCAGCCTGACGATATATTGCGCGTCGTCACGGGGGCCGACCGGCAGAACCATTTTGCCACCCTCGGCAAGCTGAGCGGCGAGCGCCTCGGGGACCTCCTCGGCCGCGGCCGTAACCATGATGCGGTCGAATGGCGCTAAACCCGGCGCGCCGGCCATGCCGTCGCCGGAACGGATCGTCACATTGGCGTAGCCCAGCGTTTTAAGCCGCTCGCGCGCCGAATCGGCGAGCGTCCGGTAGCGCTCGATGCTCAAGACCTCGAGCGCCAGACGCGCCAGGATCGCCGCCTGGTAGCCGGAGCCGGTGCCGATTTCCAGCACGCGGTGCCGCGGCTCGACTTCGAGCTTTTCGGTCATATAGGCGACGACAAAGGGCTGGCTGATCGTCTGCCCGCAGGCGATCGGCAGGGCCTGGTCGGCATAGGCGTTCTCGGTAAAGCCCGCGGCGACGAAATATTCGCGCGGCACCTCGTCCATGGCGCGCAGCACTGCCTGATCGCTGATGCCGCGCCGGCGCAGCGTAAGCTGAAACTCCATCCGCTCGACGTCGTCGGCTACGGGAACTGCGGCCACCCTGCCCTCGCGCTATCAGCGATTCATGGCGCTTTTTTACCACCTTGCAATGATCGCTTATACTGGATTGTCCGCGCCGGGTGACTGCGGCCGGTCCGTGAGGTAGGAATTCGTACCGCGAATGGAACCGAAGACGGCGCCCAGCGTTATGCGGCTGCACGGGGTGGAAATGGTGTCTCAGCCAGGTATTGCCGAGCCGAGTACTGCGCCGCGCACGGCCGGCGGCAAGCGTGTCCTCGTGGTCGAGGATGAGCTGATGATCCGCATGCTGCTCGAAGGCATGCTGACCGATCTCGGCCATACCGTCGCCGCGGAGGCCGGCAGCATCGAGGAAGCCTTGTCGCTTGCGAAACAGGGCGACTTCGACGTCGCCGTCCTCGACGTTAATCTGAATAACCAGCCGATTACCCCGGTGGCCGAGGCTCTGGTCAAGCGCGGCGTGCCGTTCGTATTCGCCAGCGGCTATGGCCAGCGCGGCGTGCCGGAAGCCTTCCGGCAGAGCCCGACGCTGCAGAAGCCGTTCCAAATCGAGGCGCTGGCGCAAGCCATCGATGCCGCCTTGGCGAAGGCCGTGAGCTAAACGCCCTTTGCAAAAAGCTTGGCGAGCCCCGTCATGGTCGGCTCATCGGTGATGTCGATCCGCAACGGCGTGAGCGCGACGCAGTTGTCTTCGAGCGCGGCGATATCGGTGCCCTGTTCGAACTTGAACGCGTTCTGCCGCGTATAGGCGATCCAGTAATAAGGATTGCCGCGGCCGTCCTTGCGCTCGTCGATATGAAGCCGCTCCTGCCGCCGGCGGCCCAGCGCCACTACCGATATGCCCTTGACCTCCTCCGGCCGGCAATCGGGAAAATTGACGTTGATCAGCACGTCGCGGCGGACGCCTTCATTGAGGATGCGGCGGACGATATCCGGTCCATAGCGCAGGCTCGTATCCCAGAACGGCGGCTGGCCGCTGCTCGATTTATAGGCCTGCGACAGCGCGATTGATGGAATGCCGAGCACCGCGCCTTCCATCGCGCCGGCGACGGTGCCGGAATAGATGACGTCCTCGCCGACATTGCGGCCGCGATTGACGCCGGACAGCACGAGATCGATCTGCTTGCCGTCGAGCACATGGCGCGCACCCATGATGACGCAATCGGTCGGCGTCCCGCGCACCGCAAAACGGCGCTCGGCGACTTCGCGCAACCGCAACGGATCGTTCAGCGACAACGAATGCGCCACGCCGGACTGATCGTGCTCCGGCGCCACCACCCAGACTTCGTCGGACAGCGTGCGCGCGATGTCGGCGCAGACGTCAAGCCCGTGCGAGTGGATGCCGTCGTCGTTGGTGACTAAAATTCTCACGCGCTATTTCTCAATCACTTTCATCCCGCCCATATAGGGCTGCAAAACCTCCGGCACCGCGATCGATCCGTCGGCCTGCTGGTAGGTCTCCATCACCGCGATCAGCGCGCGGCCGACCGCGACGCCGGAGCCGTTGAGCGTGTGCACGGGGCGGACGTTGCGGCCCTCTTTGGTGCGGTAGCGCGCATTCATGCGCCGGGCCTGGAATTCACCGCAGATCGAGCACGACGAAATCTCGCGGTACATGTTCTGCCCGGGCAGCCATACTTCGATGTCGTAAGTCTTTTGTGACGCAAAGCCCATGTCGCCGGTGCACAGCGTCATCACGCGATAATGCAAATCGAGGCGGCGCAGAATTTCCTCGGCGCATGACAGCATGCGCTCGTGCTCGTCCTTGGATTGCTCGGGCGTGGTGATGGAGACAAGCTCGACTTTGGTGAACTGATGCTGCCGGATCATGCCGCGGGTATCCTTGCCGGCGGCGCCGGCCTCGGCGCGGAAGCACGGCGTACAGGCGGTGAACCGAATGGGCAATTGCGCTTCGTCGACGATGGATTCGCGGACGAGATTCGTCAGCGGCACTTCGGCGGTGGGGATAAGTGACAGCCGATCGTTTTTAAGTGACGTTAAAAAATATTGAAACACGTCCTCATGGCCGACGGACTCAAACATCGCCCGATCGTCTTCTTCACCCTCAAGGCCTTCTTTCCACGCCGCATTCACCAAGTTCCACTTCAGCGCAAAAAACTGATCCTCTTCAAACTTCGGCAATTGCGCAGTACCAAACATTACTTCGTCGCGAACCAGCAGCGGCGGGGAGACTTCCGTGTAATTGTGCGGTTCGCTCGTATGCACATCGAGCATGAATTGGCCGAGCGCGCGTTCGAGTCGCGCCAACCCTTTTTTCAGCACGACAAATCGCGCGCCAGAGAGTTTTGCGGCGGCCTCGAAATCCATTTGGCCAAGGGCTTCGCCGAGATCGAAATGCTGCTTCGGCGCAAAAGCATAGTTGCGCCTGCCACCGAAGCGATGATGCTCGACATTGTCGTCGGCGCTCTTGCCGTCCGGCACTTCGGGAAGCGGCAGATTTGGAATTCTCGCAAGAACTCCCCGCAGATCTTCCTCTGCTTCGGCAACCTCACCATCCAGTGTTGAAATCGAGTCTTTGCACTCGGCAACCTCTGCCATCAATTGTTTGACGGCCTCCTCATCCTTCTTGGCCTTCGCGTGTCCAATCAATTTAGAAGCCGCATTACGCTTTGCCTGCCAGATTTCCAGAACGCGGATGCGGGCTCGACGTAACCCATCTAACGCAATCAGATTTTGCGAGGAAAATTCCGTCCTCTCGCTTTCGGTGAGATTGCGACGGTTAAGCGCCTCATCAAAGGCTTTGGCGTTTTCGTCTATCCAGCGGATATCGTGCATGCGGACGGCCCAAAGAATCAGGGTGACTTCTTAGCATGACAAACGCGTTGTGCGTGTTGCGGGGAAATCACTCCGCCGGCTTCGCCGCCGCCGCTGCGCGCTCGGCCGCTGCACGCTTCTCCACCATGCGCACCGACCAGACCGAGCCCTCGTAGAGGGCGAGCAGCGGCAGCGCAAGCGACATTTGGCTGAGCACATCGGGCGGCGTGAGCACGGCGGCGATGACGAAAGCGATGACGATAAAATAGCGGCGCTTGGCCTTGAGCTGATCGGAGGTGATGATGCCGACGCGGCCGAGCAGCGTCAGGATGACCGGAAGCTGAAAGGCAATGCCGAAAGCGAGTATCAGCTTCATCATCAGCGATAGGTAATCCTCGACCTTCGGCAAGAGTTCAATTGTTGCCTCGCCGGGAACGCCGGTCTGCTGCATGGAGAGCGAAAACCGCGCCAGCATCGGCCAGACGACAAAATAGACGACGCACGAACCCAGCACGAAGAAGATCGGCGTGGCGATCAGATAGGGCAGGAAAGCCTGCCGCTCGTTGCGGTAGAGGCCCGGCGCCACGAACATGTAAATCTGCGTGGCGATCACCGGGAAGGCAATGAAGACGCCGCCGAACATCGCCACCTTGAGCTGCACGACGAAGTATTCGAGCAGCCCGGTATAGATGAACTTGGAGTTGGCCGCGCCAGCCACCCAGATGTAGGGCCAAGTCAGGATGTTGTAGATGTGCCGCGCGAAGAAGAAGCAGACCACCATCGCCAACACGAAAGCGGCCGCGGCCTTGATCAGCCGCGAGCGCAGCTCGATCAGGTGGTCCATCAAGGGCGCCTTGGTGGCCTCGATCTCCTTGTCTTCATCTTCGCGGCTGATCTGAGCCATCAGTGGCGCTCGGTGCTCGGCGGCTCGGCGGCAACCGTAACAGGCTCCGGTGTCGGGGCCGCGGCGGCGGGCGCCGCCGCGTCAGGCAGCGGCAGATCGGGTTCGGCGTTGGAGTCAGTCAATGCCGGAGGTGAAGCGGTATCCGGCTTCAGCTCGAGCGCAGCCTCCGCCGCCGGCGCTTGCTCGGCCGGCTTCGCTTCGGAGGGCGGAGCGAGCGATTTCTCGACATCCTTGCCCACCGTCTCAAGATCGGTGCGTACGTCCTTCAACGGGTCGTAGTTTTTGATATCGCTCGCCATGTCGTCGACCTGCTTTTTCAGATCGGCCATGTCGGCCTCGCGCAGCGCCTCGTGAAACTGATTTTGGAAGTCCGCGGCCATGCTGCGGATTTTGCGCGTGTACTGGCCCAGCGTGCGCATGACGGTGGGCAGCTCTTTCGGCCCGATCACGATCAGCGCGACGACGCCGATGAGCAGGAATTCGGTCCAGCTGATGTCGAACATGGGAGACTCCCCGCCGCGGCATCCCTCTCGGCCGCAGCCGCCGCTTTAGCCTGCCAGGGAAGCATTGGCGGCGCGATCCGCGCGACGACAGAGGGCCGCGCTAGACCTTGCTCTCGGACTCGGCGCGCTGCTTGATGTCGGCCGGCGCCTGATGGTCGATGGTCCGAAGCGGCGCGTCGGGCTTGGCGGCGTCGGCCGTCTCGTCGTCGGCCATGCCCTTCTTGAAGGCTTTGATGCCCTTGGCGACGTCGCCCATCATGTCCGAAATCTTGCCGCGGCCGCCGAAGACCAGCAGCAGGACGGCGCCGACGATCAACCAGTGCCAGATGCTCAAAGAACCCATAAAATCCTCCGTCCGCCATACGCTTACAATGGCGCGCGCCTGCGGCGAGATGCCGATTTTAGTCGAAACTAGGCGTCGGGACCGGCAAAAACAAGCGCAACGGAGATGCCGTCACGCCGCAGGGTGAACGCATAGCCGCGCCACCCAGCGCCGCACAATGGCGGAAGACCGGTAATCGGGAGGTTTTATTCCTCGCTGCGCTCGGCCCGCGGGGCGAGCCCAAGGTCCAGATCTTCCGGTCCGAGCGGCTCTTCGTCGTCGCGCAGCGTCGGATCGTCGGAGGGTACCGGCACGGAAAAGTCGGCCGGCAGCGTCGCGTCGATCAGTCCCGCACCTTTGAGCTCGTCTATTCCGGGCAGATCGTTGAGCGCGTCGAGCCCGAAATGCGACAGGAAGACTTCGCTGGTTCCATAGGTCACCGGGCGCCCCGGCGCCTTGCGCCGGCCGCGCAGCCGCACCCAGCCGGTTTCGAGCAATACGTCGAGCGTGCCCTTCGACGTAGAGACGCCGCGGATATCCTCGACCTCGGCGCGCGTCACCGGCTGATGATAAGCGACGATGGCGAGCGTCTCGATTGCGGCGCGCGACAGTTTCCGTGTGACCACGGATTCATGCGTCAGCAGCCAGGCCAGATCGTTGGCGGTCCGCAGCGTCCACTTGCCGCCGACGCGAACGAGATTGACGCCGCGCGGCGCATATTCGCGCTGCAATTGCACGAGCAGTGCGTGCACGTCGATGCCCGCCGGCAGGCGCGCGGCCAAAGCCTTCTCGTCAAGCGGCGCCTCGGCGGCGAACAGCAGCGCCTCGAGGATGCGCAATTCCTCCGCGCGCTCCCCGGCACCCTCGTGCTGCTCGTCGTCCTTGTCGCCGACAATCACGCGCATTTCCGCGACCTTCCCCATTGATTCGTATCCCCTCTTACCCATTCCCCGAGTCGGCTGCCATTGCTCCGGCAGCCGTGTCTTCGCTTGGATTGCCATTTTGCGGGCTCTCCCGCTTGCGCAAGTAAAGCGGCGTGAACGAGCCCTGCTGATGCACTTCCATGTGGCCTTCGCGCACCAGTTCGAGCACCGCGGCGAAGCTCGACGCGAGCACCGTCGCCCGGTGTGACGGATCGACCAGATACTCGATCAGATATTGATCGAGCGGGCTCCAGTCCAACGATTGGCCGACCAGCCGTTCGAGCGCCTCGCGCGCCTCGGCAAGCGACCAGACCGTGCGCTTGGGCATGCGCACGAAAGATCTTGCTTTGGTTTGCCGCCGTCCGGCATAGGCCGATAGCAGATCGTAAAGCGTCGCCGACCATTCCGGCCGCTTGATTTCGGCGATGGGCTCCGGCTGGCCGCGCTGGAAAACGTCGCGGCCGAGCTGCGGCCGGTTGATCATCTGCTCGGCAAATTTCCGGATCGCCTCGAGGCGGCGCAGCCGCTGCGCCAGCGCATTCGCCATGTCCTCGGCGCTGACGCCTTCGGCTGGATGCGCTTCCGGCAGCAACAGGCGCGATTTGAGGTAAGCGAGCCACGCCGCCATCACCAGGTAATCGGCGGCAAGCTCCAGCCGCATTTTGCGGGCCGCTTCGATGAAAGCGAGGTACTGATCGGCGAGCGCGAGAATGGAGATCTTGGAGAGGTCGACCTTTTGCTGCCGCGCCAGCGTCAGCAAAAGATCGAGCGGACCTTCGAAGCCCTCGACGTCGACCACCAGCGCCGGCTCGTCGGTCGCGCGCTCTGAGAGCTCGGCTTCGAACCGATCTTCGTTCACGTCTTGGGGGATCATGCGGAACCCGCTACAGGCTCTACGCCCGCCATGAGCTTGAAGAATTCGGCGCGGCGCATGGCGACATCGATCGGCCCGGCCGGCCGCCGCGAGTCGAGCGCAGCCGCGGCGCGACGCCCGGCGTCGCCCGCAAGTTGGGGCGCTGCGGCGGCGACCGCAACCATCTCATCCATCTTGCCGTTGCAATGCAGGATCATGTCGCAACCCGCTGCGATCGCTGCCTTAGCGCGCTCGACCAGCGAGCCGGACAGCGCGGCCATCGAAACATCGTCGCTCATCAAGAGCCCCGAAAACCCAATCGAATCACGAATCACGTCCTGCACTATAGTGACCGAAGTCGTGGCCGGCGCGACCGGGTCGATAGCGCTAAACACAACATGTGCAGTCATCCCCAGCGGCAGGCCCGCAAGCGGGCGGAATGCGGCGAAATCGGTCAGTTCGAGCGCCGCACGGTCGGTGCCGACCACTGGGAGCCTTTCGTGGCTGTCCGCTGTGGCGCGACCATGGCCGGGAATATGCTTGAGCACCGGCAGGACGCCCCCGTCCATCAGGCCCGCCGCGAACGCCCCGGCAATGGCCGCGACCTTTTCAGGCGTCGCGCCGTAAGCGCGATCGCCGATGATGGGATCGGCTCCCGGAACCGGCACGTCGGCGATCGGAGCGCAATCGACATCGATGCCGATCGCGGCAAGATCGGCCGCGATCAACCGGGCGCCCAATCGGGCGGCAGCAAGGCCGGTTTCGCGATTGCGGTCGTAGAGCGCGCCATAGGCCGCGCCTGGCGGGTAGCTCGGCCAATACGGCGGCCCAAGCCGCTGCACCCGGCCCCCCTCCTGATCGATCAGGACCGGTGCCTGACGGCCCACAATGCCGCGAAACTCATCGATCAGCCGGCGTAAGGATTGGGGATCCGCGACATTGCGCTTGAAGACGATAAGTCCCCACGGCTCAGAGTCTTTGAGGAATTGCCGCTCCTGCCCCGTGAGCGCAGGTCCCGCCACACCGGTGATGAAGGCGCGCATCAGAGATGATCCGTGGCGCCAAGCGGGTCAGATCGCCGCGATCGCGCTGTCCGCCGCTTAGCTTGCGGTGCGCGTGAGGGTCAAGCGTTAAGACCCTGAAATCCCCGCCTTAATCCCGTTGCACGATGCAGCTGCCGCCGGCCGCCTTCAGGCTTGAACACATACTGGCGGCCTGGTCCGCCGAGGCAAAGGGCCCCACCAGCGCGCGGTAATAGACGCCTTTGGCGCCAAGGTCGGCCCGCCGGATGATCGGCGCGCGGCTGCCAAGCTGGGTGGGAAACTTGGTCCGCAACGTCTTGAACTCCGCCTGCGCATCGGCCTCGCTGCGTTGAGACGTGACTTGAACAACATAGCCGCCGCCGGCGGCTGGCGCCGCCTCGGCACGCTCCGTTGAACTGGGCTCGGTCGGACGCGCCAGCGCGGTGCGGACGCGTGGGGCAGCCGGCGCAGTGCCGTTTTGGTCGGGGACGATGGACATTGGACCGTTGGCCTCGACCCGCGGCGCGGCTGCGGGCCTCGCCTGCTGCACGGGGGTACGAGGGGGGGACATCCGCAGCGCCGGCGCCGCCGCGGCTGGCGGCGTCTCAGGCGCCGTCGAAGCATCGGCTGTCGTCGACCCCATTTGATCGGTTCGAATAATAACCGTGTGGACTTTTCTTGGCGCGGACAATGGCGTCGCGGCCGGCCCGGTCGACGTCGTGCCGCCGGCTGCAGCGGGCGCGGTACTCTGGGCCGGCGGCCATATGGACCCCGCCGGCGCGGTTGGCGCTGCGCTTGCTTGCACTGCAGGGGGTGCTGGCGAAGCAGGCGCCGGGAAACGGCCCGACCCCAGAGCGGTCCCTTGCGCAGAACTCGGGACGCCGGCCTGTCCGGAATTCGGATCGGGGAAAATCGGGATCGTCGATACCACTCGCGGGGCCGAGTTCGCCGGCGCCGGCACGTCGACCGGCTGCTCCTCGCGCGAAACCAGCTTTTCGCCCGACGTCGAACTTGCATCCGCTTGATCGGATGCGTTCGATTTCGGCTTGTTCGGCACGATCTTGTTGGGCCCGTTATCCGCCTTGATGATCGGCGGCAGCGACGGCAGCATCGAGCTGCCGAACATAGCGCGGTAGCCGAACGCGCCGGCGGTGCCGAGCACCGCTAAACCCAAAACGGCGGCGACGACGACGAGACCGCTGCGCCGCCGGCCGGCGGGCGCTTCCTCCTCATAGTCCTCGAGCGCGTAAGCTTGATCGTCCGCGCCCTGCTCTGCCGGATAGTCATAGTCACGATCGTCGGGCAACTGCGACAGAAAGCCGGGCGGCTGTCGGCCAGCGGATTGCACCGGCGCTTGCTCATCGTGGAAACGAGCCCGTTCCGGCAAGGCATAATCGCGGACGCCATCGAGGTTGCGCGCCGGTGGTGAAAATTGCCCGCTCGCCGGCGGCTCATGGGCATCGTCATACGAGGGTACGCCAGGACGAAAGCTCGGGAGCATGTCCGCGGGCGGCGCCGGCGCGTCGCGTTCCTCGGGCGAGTCGTAGTCGGCTTCGGCCGGTTCGCTCAGTTGGGCGTAGCGTTCCTCGGCTGCCCAATCGAGGCCACCAGCGGGCTGATCGATTGCGGGGCCCCCTCGCGGATCGCGATTGTAATCGCTCGCCGGCTCGCTCTGGCCGATGAGCCGCGCCAGTTCGGCAAGCGGATCGTCCGGCTGCGCGCGCGCCGGCGCAGCGGCATCGCGACCACGGTAAGAGCGGAAATTGTTGTCGGCCATGGAATGCGCCCCCGATTCAGGCGTTACGCGATACTAAGCTTGTGTCGAAACTCTGTCCCGACTGCGCTCGCTTGGCTTCGGACGTCACGCCGAAAGGCGCAGGAATCACCGCATCTCGTCTGGCGCCGCGACCCCGAGCAAGTTGAGACCCGACGCAAGTACGGTGGCCACGCCTTGTACAAGCACAAGCCGGGCCTCGGTCTGTTGTCGATCATCTTGGATAATGAAGCGTAAATGAGGCGAGGCATTGCCCAGCGTATAAAGCGCATGAAATTCGGAGGCTAAGTCGAACAGATAAAAGGCAATCCGATGCGGTTCATGGGCCGACGCGGCCGCCTCGACGATTCGCGGGTAAAGGGCGATACGCCGCATCAGCGCCAGTTCCGAGGCGTCCGAAAGCCGTTCCAGATTCGCTGCGTCGGCCAAGCTCACGATGTCCTCCGCCAAGTCCGGGAACGCCGCCCGGGCATTACGAAAGATCGACCGCGCGCGGGCGTGACCGTATTGGACGTAGAACACCGGATTGTCGCGTGACTGCTCCAGCACCTTGGCGAGGTCGAATTCGAGCACGGCGTCGTTTTTGCGGAACAGCATCATGAAGCGGACCGCGTCGCGGCCGACTTCATCCACGACCTCGCGTAAGGTCACGAACTCACCTGCCCGCTTCGACATTTTGACGGGCTCGCCGGCGCGCATGAGCTTCACGAGCTGCACGACCTTGATGTCGAGCTCCGCCTTGCGGTCGCTCAGCGCCGCGACGGCCGCCTGCAGGCGCTTGATATAGCCGGCATGGTCGGCGCCCCAGACATCGATCATGGTGCGAAAGCCGCGCGCTATCTTGTTGGCGTGATAGGCGATATCCGACGCAAAGTAGGTGTAGGAGCCATCGGATTTCATCAGCGGGCGATCGACGTCGTCGCCAAACGCCGTCGAGCGGAACAGCGTCTGCTCGCGGTCTTCCCAGTCCTCGATCGGTGCGCCCCTGGGCGGCGGCAGGCGGCCTTGATAGACGTGACCGCGCTCGCGCAACCATTCGATGGTTCGCGCGATATGGTCTATCGAGTTGGCGCCAAATTCTTCCTGGAAAATTAGCGTCCGCTCGTAAAATAAATGCTCCTGGCTCACGCCCAAGGCGGCAAGATCCTCGCGGATCGATATCATCATCTGCTCGAGCACGATGGCGCGAACGACGGCAAGCCTCTCGAGCTCCGGACTTTCTTTGAGCGTCTCGCCAAAGGTCTTGGCAATGAGCGCGCCGACCGGCTTGAGATAGTCGCCCGGATAAAGTCCTTCCGGAATTGTGCCAATGTCCTCGCCGAGCGCTTCGCGATAACGCAGATAGGCCGAGCGGGCGAGCACATCGACCTGGGCGCCGGCATCGTTGACGTAATATTCGCGCGTGACCTTGTAGCCGGTGAAGGCCAAGAGATTGGCAAGTGCATCGCCGAATACCGCGCCCCGACCGTGTCCGATATGCATCGGCCCGGTCGGATTGGCCGAGACATATTCGACGTTCACCCGCACGCCGCCGCCGAGATCGCTTTTGCCGTAGTCGGAAGCGCGCCGAACCGCGTTACGCAACGCTTCGATCCAGGCATCAGTTTTAAGCGTAAGATTGATGAAACCCGGACCCGCCACGTCGGCGCTGACGACGAGATCATCGGCGCGGAGTTTTTCCGCGATCGCCTCGGCAAGATCGCGCGGCTTCTTGCCGGCATCCTTGGCCAGCACCATCGCCGCATTGGTGGCGATATCACCGTGCGTCGGGTCGCGCGGCGGCTCGACCGTCACGCGCGACTGATCGAGGCCGGCCGGCAATGTGCCTGCGGCGATCAGCGCATCGGTCGCGCCGTGGACGCGCGCGAGAAGCTCGGCGAAGATGCTTTTTGTAACCATGAGCGCGCCGCGCGCCTAACGCAATTCGGGGGTCGAGTCAAAGAGCCGGCCATGCTCGGCGAGCGCGTAGCGGTCGGTCATGCCGGCTATGAAATCGGCGATGCTTCGCGCCCGCGCGACGTCGTCGAGGCCGGCGAGCCCTTGTTGCCACTCCTCCGGCAAGTCGCCGGAATGCGCGCTGTAACGGGCGAACAGGTCGCGCACCACGCCGCCCGCCTCGTCCATCACGCGCATGACGCGCGGATGGCGATACATATGCGGCTTGAGGAAGGCTTTGATGGCACGATCCGCCTCCCCCACGTCCGCCGAGAATCCGGCAACGGGGGCGGCGGCGTTGCGCACGTCATCGGCTGAGCGTGGGACGAGCCTGGCAAGCCGCCGACCGGTCTCGGCGACGACGTCATCGATGAGGAAACCGATCAGCTGCCGGATCAGCTCATGGACAAGCCGATGCTCGTCGAGGTCCGGATGGGACGCGCGGATGCCACCGATGATCCGGCCAGGCAGCGGGACGGCGGCAATGTCGTCGATACGAAACAGCGCGGCGCGCAAGCCGTCGTCGAGGTCATGGGCGTCGTAGGCGATATCGTCGGCAAAGGCGGCGATTTGGGCCTCGACGCCGGCGAAGCTCCATAGTTGGAGGTCCTGCAGCTTGTCGTAGTCCAGGATCGTCGCCGGAACGCCGTGGTCGCGATAGCGGTCGAGCGGCGCGCCGTTGCGATCGGTGAGCGGCCCGTTGTGCTTGACCAGGCCTTCCAGTGTTTCCCAGGTCAGATTCAAGCCGTCGAAATCCGGATAGCGGTGCTCCAGCGCGGTGACGATGCGCAAGGTCTGGGCGTTGTGATCGAAGCCGCCGAACGCGGCAAGGCAGGCATCGAGCGCGCGCTCGCCGGCGTGACCGAACGGCGGGTGGCCGAGATCGTGGGCGAGCGCCAGCGCCTCGGCGAGGTCTTCGTCGAGATGGAGCCGGCGGGCGAGCGCACGCGCCACCTGCGTCACTTCAAGCGTATGCGTGAGACGCGTGCGATAATGGTCGCCCTCGTCGAACACGAAGACCTGGGTCTTGTGTTTGAGGCGGCGGAAGGCGGTGGAGTGGATAATGCGGTCGCAATCGCGGCGAAAGGCGCTACGGCTTTGGCTCGCGGGCTCGGCGTGGAGCCGGCCACGGCTGTGGCCCGGATCGCACGCATAGCGCGCGCGCGTCATCGCAGCTTCCATGGTCGCAAACTCAGGGGTCTGAACCGGCCCGGCCGGCAATTGACGTTAACTGTCGACGTACTTAACTATCCCGTTGAGATCGTTGCAATCGGCGCATGCGAAAGCGGAGCCAAAATGGCTGACAACGTGATCGTGACCGAACGGGCGGCGCGAAAGATCGGCGAAATCCTCGACCGCGAGCCGGCCGGGACGATGCTGCGCGTGTCCGTCGAAGGCGGCGGCTGTTCCGGCTTCCAATACAAGTTCGACACCGAGAAGAGCCGGGCCGACGACGATATCGTGATCGAAAAGGGCAGCGCCACGGTCCTGATCGACCCGGTGTCGCTCAATTACATGGCCGGCTCGGAGATCGATTTCGTCGATGATCTGATCGGCTCATCGTTCAAGATCAATAACCCGAAGGCAACCGCCTCGTGCGGCTGCGGCACCAGTTTCGCGCTCTAACTCTTTAGACCTTCCTTGCGCATCGCCACCTGGAACGTCAATTCGATCAAGCAGCGGCTTGATTCCACGCGCACTTGGCTTGCCGAACGCAAGCCCGACATCGTCTGCCTGCAGGAGACCAAATGCGTCGATGACGCGTTTCCGCGCATGGAATTCGAGACGCTCGGCTATAACGTCGCCGTGCACGGCCAGAAGACCTTCAACGGCGTCGCGCTGCTGTCAAAATTTCCATTCGATGAAGTCAACAGCGGCCTGCCCGGCGACGCGCAGGACGATCATGCCCGCTTCATCGAAGGCGTCATCTCGACGGCGCAGGGCGTCCTGCGGATCGCCAGCATCTATCTGCCGAACGGCAATCCGCCGGACACCGAGAAATACACCTATAAGATCGGTTGGATGAAACGGCTCGCGGCTTACGCGCGCGAGCGCTTATTGCTGGAGGAGCCGCTGATCATGGCCGGCGACTACAACGTCATCCCGACCGCGGCCGATGCCAAAAATCCGCAAATCTGGACCGGCGACGCGCTGTTTCTGCCAAAGACCCGCGACGAATACCGGGCGCTGGTCAATCTCGGACTCACCGACGCCATCCGCGCCACCAGCGACGATGCCGGCCTTTACACCTTTTGGGACTATCAGGCCGGGGCATGGCAGAAGAACAACGGCATCCGCATCGACCATCTGCTGCTGTCGCCGGCCGCCGCCGACAAGCTCAGCGACGCCGGCATCGACCGCCACGTGCGGACTTGGGAAAAGCCGTCAGATCACGTGCCGGTGTGGATCGATCTGGCGATTGAAGGGAAGTAGCGTTCTCTTAATCCCGCCGGCCCTTCAGCCAGTCCTCCAGATAAACCAGCGCGAGCGCACGATCGTCGTCGCTGGCGTGCTGGAAGTCGGTGTCGTAGAGCGGCTTGACCCAGCTTTCGTCGTTGCCGGCGCAATCCTTGCCGAGCGTGAGCCACATCAGGCCGCGGGCGGCTTGACGCGGTACGGCTTGGCCGCGGAACAGCATGTCGCCGAGTGCGATTTCCGCGCGGCAATGGCCTTTGGTCGCGGCAAGGAGGAACCAGCGCGCCGCCTGGTGCGGATCGCTCGGCTTACCGTCGAGGTAAAGCTGGCCCAGTTCATATTGCGCGTCGGCGTCGCCAAAATAGGTGGCGGCATAGTCGAACATTTCGCGGGCGCGATCCGGATCCGCCTCGATTCGCGAATTCGGGATGCCGTTCAGATAGTAATGGCCCAGCGCGACAAAGGCATTGGCGACGAAGCGCGCTTGCGGCGTGCCCGGCACTTCGTCGGGATGGCCATTGGCGATCTGGCTGAAATAATTGAAGGCGCGCAACTCGTCGCGCGGCACGCCATCGCCGTCGGCATACATGCGGCCGAGCCTCCATTGCGCGACCGGCTCACCCTTCTCGGCGGCGTATTGCAGCGCCGTCAAAGCGCTTGGCTTGGCCCCGGCTTCCGGCGCATGCGCCCCGGCGCGCAGGCCATCGCTTGGCGACAGCGACGCGGTCGCCGGCGACGTTGTACCGTCGAACGCCAGCGCCGGCCCCGGCGCGAGGTTGCCGTGACCCCAGAGTGCCAGCACAAAGCAACCTACACCGATGAGACTGGCTGCGGTCCCGCCTGTGGTTATGCGAGAGCTAGATATCCGCATAACACGCCTTTTCGGCCGCAGCGCCGGGGTGAGTGACGGCGCCATCGCGAGCCGGTCCGACCTGCTGGGTGTATTTCCACAAATAGCCTGACGCGAAATCGCTTTCGCGCGGCTTCCAATCCTTTGCCCGCCGTTCGAACTCTTCCGGCGTCACATCGACGTTGAGCGTGCCCTTGTCGCCGTCGAGATGGATGATGTCGCCGTCACGGAGGAGCGCGATCGGACCGCCGACTGCCGCCTCCGGACCGATATGGCCGACGCAGAAACCGCGCGTGGCGCCCGAGAAGCGCCCGTCGGTAATCAGCCCGACCTTGCCGCCCATGCCTTGGCCGTAGAGCGCCGCGGTGGTCGACAGCATTTCCCGCATGCCGGGACCGCCCTTCGGACCTTCGTAACGGATCACCAGCACGTCGCCTTCCCTGTACTTCTTGTTCTTGACCGCATCGAAGCAAGCTTCCTCGCCGTCGAAGCAGCGTGCCGGACCGGAGAACTGCAGGCGCTCCAGTCCCACGATTTTCACGATGGCGCCCTCGGGTGCCAGATTACCTTTGAGACCAACAACGCCGCCGGTCGGCAGGATTGGCTTGTTGGCCGGATAGATGACGGCCTGATCGTTGTTCCACTTCACCGATTTCAGGTTCTCGGCAATGGTGCGCCCGGTGACGGTCAGGCAGTCGCCATGGAGGTAACCATGGTCGAGCAACGTCTTCATCAGCAGCGGAACGCCGCCAGCTTCGAACATGTCTTTGGCGACATAGCGGCCGCCCGGTTTCAAATCCGCGATATAAGGTGTCTTTTTCAGGACCTCGGCGACGTCGAACAAATCGAACTTCACGCCGCATTCATTGGCGATGGCCGGCAGATGCAGCGCGGCATTGGTCGAACCGCCGGTGGCGGCAACAACCGCCGCCGCGTTCTCCAGCGCTTTGCGGGTGACGATGTCGCGCGGGCGGATATTCTTGGTGATGAGCTCGACGATCATCTCGCCGGCCAGCACGCAGAACTTGTCGCGAATTTCGTAAGGCGCCGGCGCACCAGCCGAATAGGGCAAAGCCAGACCGATCGCTTCGGAGATCGTCGCCATGGTGTTGGCGGTGAATTGCGCGCCGCAGGCGCCGGCCGACGGACAGGCGTTCTGCTCCAGCGTCTCGAGATCGGCGTCGTTCATCGCGCCAACCGAATGCTTGCCCACCGCCTCGTAGACGTCCTGGATAGTGACCGGCTGGCCTTTGAACGTGCCGGGCAGGATCGAGCCGCCATAGATGTAGATCGACGGCACGTTGAGCCGGCACATCGCCATCATCATGCCCGGCTGCGACTTGTCGCAACCGGCAACGCCGACCAATGCGTCGTAGGAATGACCGCGCACCGTCAATTCCACCGAATCGGCGATGACTTCCCGCGACGGCAGGGACGATTTCATCCCTTCGTGGCCCATGGCGATGCCGTCGGTCACGGTGATGGTGCAGAACTCGCGCGCCGTGGCGCCGCCGGCGGCAACGCCGAGCTTGACCGCCCGCGCCTGGCGCATCAGCGCGATATTGCACGGCGCCGCTTCGTTCCAGCAGGTGGCAACGCCGACGAAAGGCTGGTGGATTTGCTCCCGCGTCAGCCCCATCGCGTAGTAAAACGCGCGGTGCGGTGCCCGGTCGGGGCCTTCGGTCGCATGCCTGCTCGGCAGGCGCGATTTCAGATCGGTTTTGGCGTCCATAACTTCAGCGGGCCTTACGCAAGCCCCTTCGCCCCTTTCATCCGGCCAAACAAAGAAAGACCGGAAGTACGCAACGACCTAAATTCCTCGCGGAGCGGTCGTCGGCCATCGATGTCGTGAAATCCTATGGCTAAAAAGCGGCGTTTAGCGGTGCTGCAGTGCGGCAATTTGAAATGTTCCTGGGCTGTGGCTGCGGAGACACAGATTCAGCCGCTCCGCAGCGCGCGGTTAATCCACGATTTACCAAGCAGTGCCGGGATTGCACGATGGGGGGTGCCGAAACACCTGACCAAGAGCTTCTTCAACCGCAGCGTCCATGAAGTCGCGCCCGATCTGATTGGCGTCACCCTCCTCGTCAACGGTGTCGGCGGCCGGCTGGTCGAGGTGGAGGCCTACCACCACACCGAGCCGGCGGCGCACAGCTTTGGCGGCCAAACCGAGCGCAACGCCGTTATGTTCGGCCCGGCCGGCTACGCCTATGTCTACCACTCCTACGGCATTCACTGGTGCCTGAACTTCGTCTGCGAGCCCAAGGGCTCGGCCGCCGCTGTCCTGATCCGCGCCATCGAGCCGACGGCGGGCGTGGCGGCCATGCGCCGGCGGCGCGGCGTGGCCGACGAGCGGCTGCTGTGCTCGGGCCCCGGCCGGCTGTGCCAGGCTCTCGGCGTCACCCGAGCCCATAACGGCCTGGCGCTCGACCAACCGCCGTTCGAGCTCTTCGCCCGCCAAGGTGAAGTGGAGGTCGTCGCCGGCCCGCGTATCGGCCTCACCAAGGCGGTGGAGCTGCCATGGCGCTATGGCGCGAAAGGGTCGCGGTTTCTGAGCAAGCCGTTTAAGCGTTGAGCCTGAAAGCCGGATCGAAGCTCAATTCCCGCCGTGCCTTATCGATCGTCACCGCACCATCGTCCTCGGCGATGTTGTAGATGCCCGGCGCGCCTCGGGTGACGGCAAGCAAGGCCGCCTGCGCTGCGGCGTCGACGTGGAGCGGGCCGCGGCCATGGGCGGCTTCAAACCATGTGCCGGGGCCATAGAGCCGCCCGTAACGCAGCACGATGCCATCGATGCCCCGCGTATTGACCGTCGCACCTTCAAGTGTGCGCACACCGCGTGACGTCAGCGCGTTGAGATCATCGCCCTCGGCGTCAGCAAGTGGATCGTCCTCGCTGTGTGGCTCGGGACCCTCTGCGTAGATGAAGGCAATACTTTGCGCGATCAGCCGGCGGGCGCCCGCGGCCTGCACCGCGGCTACCAGATTGGCGGTGCCTTCGATGCGCAGGCGCGCGTTGCGCACCAACATCTCGCCGCGCCGCGCCGGATCGAATGCCTGCGGCAGATCGGTCAATTGATGGATGACGACTTCGGGGTGCGCCCTAACGACGGCATCGTGCAGCGCTTTGACGTCATACACATCGACGACGGCCGCTTCCGCGCCCCGCTCTTTCAGCTTCTCAGCTTTCTCGGTCGAGCGCGTTACGCCGGTGACGTTGTGCCCGGCGGCAACGAGGAGCGGCGTCAGTCGACATCCGATGACCCCGGTCGCGCCGGCAAGAAAGATCCTCACAGCAGTCGCCTCACGCCACGCCCAACATCACGCCGCGCCCTTGAGCCGCTCCAGCGCCTCAGCGATCTTGGCCTTGCGCGCCTGCGCCTCCTCGCGTTTTTCCTTTTCGTCCTCGACCACCTCTTCGGGGGCGCGGGCGACGAAATTGGCATTGCCGAGCTTGGCGTCGACGCGGGCGATGTCGGCGTCGGCCTTGGCCATTTCCTTGGCGAGCCGCGCGCGCTCGGCGGCGAGATCGATGACGCCTTCGAGCGGCAGCGCCGCGACCTCGCCGCGCACCACAAGCTGCAGCGCGCCTTGCGGCGCTGCGTCGGCAAACGAAATGTCGGCTACACGCGCCAACCGCTGCACAAAGCCCGCCCAGTGTGTTGCCCGCGCGGCGGTCGCCGGTGAAGCGCCAACCATCACCACCGGTAGCAGGGTTGCCGCGGGAATGTTCATCTCGGCGCGCACAGAACGGATGGCGGTGATCAGATCGACCACCCAACCGATCTCGCCCTCGGCTTCCGCATCGTCAAGGCCGTCGTGCTGCGGCCACGCGTCCATTGCCAGCAAGTGGTTGCGCTTGACGCCCTGCTCGGCGGTGACGCGCCACAACTCTTCGGTAATGAACGGCATGAACGGATGAAGCAGTCTTAGGATCTCGTCGAGCGCCCAGGCAGCGGCCGCGCGCGTTTCGTTTTTCGCATCGCCATCCGGGCCGGTCAGCACCGGCTTGATCAGTTCCAGATACCAGTCGCAATAGACATTCCAGACGAAGCGATAAACCGCGCCCGCCGCGTCATTGAACTTGTAGGCTTCGATCGCTTCCGTGACCTCCCGCCCGGCCTTTGCCGTCTCGTGCGCGATCCAGCGATTAAGCATTTCCTTGGCGCGACGCGGATCGAAATCGGGATCGCGCGCGCAGCCGTTGATCTCGGCAAAGCGCGCTGCATTCCAAAGCTTGGTCGCGAAGTTGCGGTTGTTCTCAACATCCTGCGGACCAAGCCGGATGTCATGACCTTGCGCAGCGCCGCGCGCCAGCGTGAAACGCAAGGCATCGGCGCCATACTCGTCGATGACACCGAGCGGGTCGACCACGTTGCCCTTTGACTTCGACATTTTGGCGCCGGAGGCATCGCGCACCAGGCGGTGGATGTAGACGTCATGGAACGGCACCTCTTTCATGAAGTGCAGCCCCATCATCATCATCCGCGCCACCCAGAAGAAGATGATGTCGAAGCCGGTGACGAGTGCGCTGGTTGGATAGAAGCGCTTGAGCTCCGGCGTCTGGTCTGGCCAGCCCAGAGTCGAGAATGGCCACAGCGCCGAAGAGAACCATGTGTCGAGCACGTCGTTGTCCCGGCCGATGCCGACCTTTTCTACCTTCCACCGTCCCGGAGAAACCTCTATCGCTTGGGAGGCTGGATTGATGTCAATCGTAACCTCAACTTCGAGACCGTAGTATCGTTTTGCGTCCGCCAGAGCTGCTTCTGCCGTCTCGGCGACAAATTCTTTGTCAGGCCCTTCCACCTTAAAGCCGTGCTCATCCACGGTCGGGCCATACCAGACCGGGATCTGGTGACCCCACCAGATTTGCCGGGAAATACACCAGGGCTGGATGTTTTCCATCCAGCTGAAGTAGGTCGCGTCCCACTGCCGTGGAATAAATTTTGTGTCGCCTTCGCGCACCGCTTTGATCGCAGATTCCGCCAAGGTCTTGGCGTCGACGTACCATTGGTCCGTCAAATACGGTTCGAGTACCGCGCCGGAGCGATCCCCATGAGGAACAACGTGACTTGTCGGCTCAATCTTCTCGATCAGACCACGAGACTCGAGCTGTTCGACGATCAACTTTCGCGCAGCTTCCCGCGACTTGCCGTCTAAAACTTCCAACAGCGAAAGTTCAGGATGCGCGCCCGCCAAGAACCGCTGATTGTTCTTGAGAGCGAGGTGAGCTTCGGGATCAAAAATATTAATCAGCGGCAGATCGTGCCGACGGCCGACCTCGAAATCGTTGAAGTCATGCGCCGGCGTAATCTTGACCGCGCCCGAGCCTTTTTCGGGATCGGCGTATTCATCGGCAATGATCGGGATGCGCCGGCCGACCAGCGGCAGGATCGCGTGCTTGCCGATCAGATGCTTTAGTTTTTCGTTTTCCGGATGCACCGCGACGGCTACGTCGCCGAGCATTGTTTCCGGCCGCGTCGTCGCCACGACAATGAATTCGTCTGAGCCTTCGATCGGATATCTTATGAACCAGAGATGACCCTTGGTCTCGACCTGCTGCACTTCGAGATCGGAAATCGCGGTCTTCAGCTTCGGATCCCAATTGACCAGGCGCTTGTCCTTGTAGATGAGGCCTTCGCGATAGAGCGTGACGAAAACCTTTATCACCGCGCGTGACAGGCCCTCGTCCATGGTGAAGCGCTCGCGCGACCAATCGCAGGAGGCGCCGAGCCGCTTGAGCTGGCTGATGATGGTGCCGCCGGATTCCGCTTTCCATTCCCAGACGCGCTTGATGAAGGCTTCGCGGCCCATTTCGCGGCTCGACGGCTCTTTGCGCTCGGCGAGCTGGCGCTCAACCACTGCTTGCGTGGCGATGCCGGCATGGTCGGTGCCCGGCTGCCACAGCACGTCCTTACCGCGCATGCGCTCAAAGCGGGCGAGAATGTCTTGAAGCGTGTTGTTGAGCGCGTGGCCCACATGCAGCGAGCCGGTGACATTGGGCGGCGGAATGACGATGCAATAGGGCTCGGCCGCCGCGCGCTCCGGCCGGCCGGCACGGAAAGCGCCGGCCGCCTCCCAGGCTTGGTAAATGCGAGGCTCAACCGCGCTGGGCTGGTATCTGTTTTCGATCATTTCATGTTCGGCATTCGGCGGGGTAGAAAGCCCGGCCTGCCCGGACTGTCAACGCCACATCCTCTCACCCGATCCTCAAATCAACGTGCCAGCCTCAATCACATCCGCCACGTCGCTGCCGCGCCAATCGCCGCGGCGCGCGATCATGCTGCTTGCGGTTGCCGGCTTCGCCAGCCAGGCGCAAGTGCGGGTGACGGATTCGCTGTTGCCGCAAATTGCCGGTGACTTCCACACCACGGTCGGCGCCGCCGCCATGGTGGTGACCTCCTATGCCATCGCCCATGGCTCGATCCAGCTCGTCATCGGGCCATTCGGCGACCGCCTCGGCAAATACCGCGCGGTCGCGATGATGTGCGCGATCGGCACCGTCCTGGTGGCGCTGTGCGGCATGGCAGGCTCGCTGCCGCAGCTTGCCTTGACGCGGCTTGCGACCGGGGCCGCTGCCGGCTGGATCATCCCGATTTCGATGGCCTATGTCGGCGACGTGACGCCGTATGAGCAGCGCCAGCCGATCCTGGGGCGCTACCTCACCGGCCAGATCCTCGGCCAGCTGTTCGGCCAGGCCGCCGGCGGCGTGCTCGGCGATCTGGTCGGCTGGCGCAACGTGTTCTTCGTCCTCTCGTGCATCTTCGCAGTGGCGACCGCCGGGCTCTTCTATGAGCTCATCACCAACCCGCTGACCCGCGCCCCGAGCCATCCGCACGAGACGACCCGCGGCTTCGTCGCCGATTATGCCGCGGTGCTCACCACGCCGTTCGCGCGCATCGTCATCCTTGCCGCCTTCATCGAGAACGCGTTTCTGTGGGGCGCCTTCGCCTATATCGGCGCCTATCTGCATTCGCATTTCGGCGTCAGTTACACGCTCATCGGCTTGAGCGTCGGCTGTTTTGGCATCGGCGGGCTCATCTACGCGGGTTTGGTCAAAACGTTCGTGTATCGGCTCGGCCAGGCGCGACTCGCGGTCACCGGCGGTTTTTCCATCGCGGCCGGCTATGTCGTGCTGCCGGCCGCGCCAGCTTGGTGGCTGGCGCCCGTCGCCACGATTCTGATCGGGCTCGGCTTCTACATGCTGCACAACACCTTGCAGACCAATGCCACGCAGATGACGCCACAGGCCCGAGGCACGGCGGTGGCATTATTCTCCTCGGCGATCTTCGTCGGCCAGACCGCCGGAGTGGCCACCGGCGCGCTGATCATCGACCGGCTCGGCGCGGTGCCGCTCTTTCTTGGCGCGGCGGCGGCGCTGCCGGTGCTGGCGATCTGGTTTGCACGAGAGCTAAACCGGCATCGGCGCGCGTAGCGCCGGCCGAGGTCAATTTTCGGACATACATCAATTTTTAGACACAGTGCTGTGCAGATATGGCCTCACCTGGGCAGGAGGCGAACATGCGGCACTTTTCCGTATGGGTCGTTGAGTTCTTCAAGCTCCTTGGCGGAAGGCGGCTTCATCCGCTGCGAACGCCATGTCCGATCTGCGGACGAATGGTTCGCCTCCACGTCGACAGAGCCGGGCGGCGGCACGTATTCGAGCATGCTCGCGCTCTGTACGAAGGGTCGCGCTACCGCGAGCATTATTCCGCGAAAATCAGATGTCTCGGCTCGGGCGTTGCGGCGAATTTCGATCCGCGCCCGGACGAAAGTCAGCATTTCAAGCTGCCGACTTCCCTGCTCGAGGATTAGTCTTTTCACTGAGGACACGACTTGCTGGTGGCCCGCGCTGTATCGGTCACTCGCGCGCGGCCATGCGCGCTCAGTCATTCATCAGGACAGCCGGACCCTTAACCAACGGCACCTGCGGCGGAGTTTCTCGACCACCATGGCGATGATCTCTGGGGACAGATGAGAGCTTCGTCTTTTCCTTTCGGGAATCGCGGGTGACATCGTGCGAATCCGCAATTAACAGCATCCAATGCCATCGCGCTCATTCCGCATCGGCCGGTCGGCGACCGGACTCGGGCTATTCGCCACAAGGCCGATCAGGCGCGCCGACTATATTGCGACATATCGCGGCCCGCGATTATCGAACGAAGAAGCCGAACGGCGGGATACGCGCGGGGCGAAATATTTGTTTGAGATCAACAGCCGCTGGACCATCGACGGCTCGCCGCGATGGAACCTGGCGCGTTATATCAATCACTCCTGCCGGCCGAATGCGAAGCCCGTCGGACGCAAAGGCCGCCTCGTATTCATTGCCTTGCGCCGCATCGAACCGGGTGAGGAAATCACCTTCGACTATGGGCGGGAATATTATCGGTTCTTTCTCGAAAATGGCGGCTGCCGTTGCTCGCCATGCCGCACCAAAGCGGCCAAGCGCCGACGAAAAAGCGCAGTACGCAAGACCCGGTGATCTCACCGGCGACAGCGATTCAATCGCTGTCGTTTCGATTTTCACACTGTAAGTAAATCAGGGGCAGCAGGGTTGCATCCAATCCTGCTGCCCGACCGCAAATGCGTCAGTTCACACCTTGACCAGCGGCACTTTCGGCACCGTGCCACGGCGTGGTGGTTCGCCGCCGCCCGGTCCGCCGGAGCCCGGCGGCTTCTTCCGCGGCGAAGAGCTTCGCTTGGCCTTGGCGCGGCGCGGCACCGGCAGCTTTTCCGGCCGCGGCTTTATCGGGCCGTCCGGATATTCGAAGTTGAGCTTACTGTTACCGGCCTCGTCGGTGACGACGACGACGCGGACGTGACCGCCGGACTTGAGCCGGCCGAAC
>Ga0182024_10003919_pt1 | contig 34840 bp, 28 predicted proteins | sample P32metaG_FD_120480 | JGI IMG/M metagenome (GOLD analysis project Ga0182024, IMG submission 120480) | Permafrost microbial communities from Stordalen Mire, Sweden - P3-2 metaG (Illumina Assembly) | ecosystem: Environmental > Terrestrial > Soil > Wetlands > Permafrost | place: Sweden: Stordalen...
GCCGACAAGGTAGGTTCAGAAGGCACGGGCTTCTCCGCGGAGGAAAGCGAACCGGCAAACCGCTCAGCTGCGCAGCTGAGCTTGCCGCTCAGCCTAGGCGCTCCCGAAAAATTTGCCACACCCCTTCCGTTCTTCTTTGACCCGAGCTGTTATACTTTTATCAGGAATGTCGGCCGGAAGACGCGGAGGCGAAAGGCGGCTCGAATGGCACGGGACATTGACATAGCGGGCGCACCCTGATCCGCCTGACCTCCCGTAGCTCAGTGGTGAGAGCGTCGGCCTTATAAGCCGGTGGTCGCCGGTTCGATCCCGGCCGGGAGGACTCATGCCGCTGCTGGACCATTTCCACCCGCCGCTGCGAAACCAGTTTCCGTGGGATGCGTTCCATTCCACCTGGGCCACCCGGTTGGCGGACGCACTCAACGACCGATGGTTGTCCCCGGAGTTTATCGCGGCGGAGCACACCCACGCGGGAGGCGGCCTGGAAATCGACGTGGCCACTTTTGAGCGGCCGTCGGGCCGCCCCGTTCTTCTTACCAACGGTTCGCCGGTCGCCACCGTCCCGCCGGCCACCTGGGCGCCGCCCGCCGCGCGCGCCATGCCGGCCGTGTTCCCCGACAGCTTCGAGGTGCGCGTCTTCTCCACCACCGGCGGCCTTACCCTCGTCGCCGCCATCGAGTTAATCAGCCCCGGCAACAAGGACCGTCCCGAAGAGCGCCAGGCCTTCGCCGCCAAGTGCGCCAGCTATCTGCATCAAGGCATCGCTCTCGTCATCATCGACGTCGTGACCAGCCGGCGCGCCAACCTGCACAACGAGACCATGCGGCTCATGAACGCCGCCGACGAGTTCCTTCTGCCGGCCGACGCGGACCTGTACGCCGCGGCCTACCGGCCGGTGCTGCGGCAGGAGCGGGCCGAGATCGACCTGTGGACGGCGCCGGTCGCCGTGGGCGGGCCGCTGCCGACGCTGCCGCTGCGGTTGACCGGCGACCTGTTCGTTCCCGTCGATTTCGAGGCCGCTTACGTGGAAGCGTGCCGCCGCCGCCGGCTGGCCTGACGCCGACAAGAAAGCGAGGCCGACCGTTGACAAGAAGGGCAAGAGAGGGTAATTTCTCTCTTTGTAAAGGGCAGGCGCCCAAGCGATCAGGGTAAGGAGGCCCGCCGTCATGGAAGCAACCCGTCCTTCGTCCGCCCCCGTTCACGGCCGCGTCCGGCCCGGTGAAGACGTGGCGCCGCCGCCCCGGCCGGGAATCCTGGTCGTGGACGACGAAGCCGCCCTGCGCGGCCTTCTCCAAACCGTCCTGCTGCGAAAGGGCTTCGCCGTCTGGCTGGCCGACGGCGGCCGATCCGCCGTCGAGGTCTACCGCGAAAACGAGGCCGCCGTTTCCGTCGTCCTTCTGGACGTGCGGATGCCGGAGATGGACGGGCCGAAGACGTTGGCCGCCCTGCGTCGCATCAACCCCGCGGTGGTCTGTTGTTTCATGAGCGGCCATACCGGCGAACACACGCCGGAAGGCCTGCTCGGCCTGGGGGCGGTGCGGCTGTTCGACAAGCCGTTTCGCATCGATGACATGGCCCAGGCGCTGTGGCAGACGGCCCAGTTGAGCGGGCGGCGGACGGCCTGACGCGGCGGGGCGAGATCAGGAGCCTCTTCAGGGGGCGGGGAAACCCCGCCCCCTGCCGAAGCACGATCTCTAATGGGACAAATAGCAGGTCTCGTCACTTCCCCCCGACCACGCGCACCCGCGCCGCCGACCCCGGCGCGTCGTCCAGTTCGCAGCGCAACGGCTCCGTGCGCCGCCCGAGATCGACCGCGAATGTCAGCGTGTGGACGCCGGCGGTCAGGGTCAACTGCGCCGCGTCCTTGACCTCCACCGGCTTGCGGTCCAGCCACAGCCGCAATCCCGCCGCCGTGTTCAGCCGCAGCACCACCGGGCCGGGCGTGGACGCCTCCACCTGGCAACGCACCACCGCCGCCTCGCCGGCCTCCTTGCCCAGGGCCAGTCGCGGCAAGTCCTCCAGCGGCAACACGCCGGCCACCGTGCTGTACGCCGGCTCCCAGCGCAGAGTCGGCGAGTCGCTCAACGCAGCACCGGGGCCGGACCCCTGCAACAGCTGCCGCGCTTCCGGCGTCGCCGCCAGCGCCCGCCAGGTCCGCACCAGCCGGGCCTTGCTCACCGAGTACGGACCCACCTTGCCCAACTCCGACAGGAACCGAACCAAGTCCACCAACTCGGCCCGCGTCAGCACGTCGGTCAGCCCGTCCGGCATCAGCGACCCGCCCATTTTTCGCTCGTCGATGTCCTTGATCGGGATGGTGATCTCCTTGTCCTCCGCCGTGCGCAGCACCAGGCTGACGGGCGACTCCGCCACCTTGATGCCGGTGAAAGAAAGACCCTCCTGTGTCGTCACCAGCACGGCGTGGTAGTTCTCTTTCACCTGCTTGTTCGGCAGCAGCACCGAGTCGATGAGGTAGTCGATCGGGGCGCTGGCGCCGACGCTGCTCAGGTCGGGGCCGACCTGGCCGCCGGCGCCGGCGATCGCGTGGCATTTCATACAAAGCTGATCTTTGCGGCGGAAAATCGCCTCGCCTCGGGCCGCGTCGCCCGTCTTCTGCACGTCGGCGACCATCGACCTCATCTCGGCCTCGGTCAGCGCCTTGGCCCCGAATTTCAGACCGCCGGCCTTCGTCAGAGCGTCGGTCAGGGCCGGCGCCTCGCGGCCGGAGATGCGCACGGCGCGCACGCCGACCTTGGCCGTGTCCGCCGACAACTTCCGGCCCTCCAGGGCGGCCGCCAGCAGGTTCGCCCCATTTTTTCGCTCCAAAAAGGCGTCATACACCTCGGCCGCTCCTTCGCCGTTGGGCAGCGCTTCCAGAACGCCCGGCGCGTCGCGCGCCGCCTTCTCCAAATCGACGCCGGCCAACGCCACCAGGGCCATCCGCCGCGCCGTCAGCAGCGGGCCGGCCGCCTTGTCGTCGCGCGCCAACTCGTCGAGTTTGCCGTGGCCTTCCTGACCACCCAGCGCGGCCAGGGCGTTGATGGCCGCCTGCCGCAGCGCGTCGCTGGCGTCCGCGGCGGTCGCATTCTCCTCCAGCGGCTTGAGCGCTTCCTTCAACCCCCACACCCCGGCGGCGCGGGCGGCGGCGGCGCGGAGCGCGTCGTCGGTGTTTTTCAGCAGCGGCACGACGCGGTTCAGGTCGCCCTCGGGCTTCACGCCGCGCTGCCGCGTCGCCTCTTCCAGGGCCGTCAGCAGGGCGGCTCGCCGCGCCGCCGGCGCCCGGTCGTCGGCCACCCGGTCCAGGACCACGGCCAGGTCGTGCGGGCCGCCCAGCGCGGCGATCAGCGTCAGCACGCCCTCCTCGGTCTCCGGCGCCGCCTTGCCTTCGCGGACCAGTTTCACCAGCGGCGCCAGCATGTCCCGCGAGCCGACCGCCTGCAACGCGAACAGCAGCCGACGCGGGTTGCCGCCGTAATCGAACTTCCCGGCCTGCAACGCCGGCGTCCACTCCGGCCCCAGCTCGCGCACCGTCTCCCATAACGCATAATCGAGATACTTGTCCATCGGCCGGTCGAGCGCCGTCAAGGCGACCTCGGCCGAATGGACGTTCGGGACGGCGGACAGCGCCCGCACCGCCTCCAGCCGCACCTGCGGTTCGTCGTCGGCGACGCGCGGGGCCAGCAGTTCCAGCGGGTTGCTCAGCCGGCCGGCCCAGGCGCCGGCCACGCGCGCCGCGGCCGCCCGGATGCGGTAGTCGCTGGCGTTCAACAGCGACGCCAACAGTTTAGGCTCAACGATATCGAAGGCCTGATACGTCCACAACGCCTCCAGTAAGGTCGGCTCATCCTTGGGGGCGCCGGCCTCCAGCTTCGCCGTCCATGCCGCCAGCGCCGGCGCCACCGCCTCCGCCCCGCGCTCCTGCATCACACGCCGGGCGGATCGGCGCGTCCATTCCTCCGGCGCCTTCACCGCCTCCAACAGGTCGTCCGTCTTCGCACCGACCAGCTTGGGCCGATCGACGAGCTTGCGGCCCTTGGCGGTGACGCGCCAGATGCGGCCGTGCGTCACGTCGCGGCGCGGGTCGCGGAAATCGACCTCGCCGTGCTGGATGATCGGGTTGTACCAATCCGCGATGTACAGGGCGCCGTCCGGCCCCATCTTCACGTCGATCGGCCGAAACGCCGGGTGGTTCGTTTTGATGAGTTCGAGCATCTCTTTTGACGTATATCCGGACCCCTCCGGCGTCAGGACGTAGCGGCAGACGCGGTGGCCGCGGAAGTCGTTGGTGATGAGGTTGCCCTGCCAGTCGTCGGGCATGTGTCGGCCGCTCAGGATTTCCAGGCCGCAGTCCTTGGGGCTGCCGGGGTTGAGTCCCTGGAGGACGCGCGTCGTGCCGACGGCGGTGGCGAAGGCGGCGCCGGGGAAAGTGTAATTGATGCCCTCGCCGCCGGCGCCGTCGGTCTCGAACGTGGCGCCGAAGCGGTCCCAGGCGATGCCCCACGGGTTCCACAGGCCGCGACAGAAGACGTTCAGCTCGCGCGTCGCCGGCCGGAACTGCCAGGTGCCGCTGCCGTTCAGCGTCCGAACGCCGTGCGGCGTCTCGATGTGGCTGTGGATGTAGACCGACTGGTTGAAGTAGAGCAGCCCGTCCGGCCCCCAGCGCAGGGCGTGGACCATGTGGTGCGTGTCTTCGGTGCCGAATCCCGACAAAACGACCTCGCGTTTGTCCGCCTTGCCGTCGCCGTCGGTGTCCGAGAGATGAAGCAGGTCCGTACTGTCCACGACGTAGGCGCCGCCGTCGCCCGGCATGACGCCGGTGGGGATCAGCAGGCCGTCGGCGAAAACGGTCGTCTTGTCGGCGACGCCGGCGCCTTTGGTGTCTTCGAGGACGATGATCTTGTCGTTTTGCTTGACGCCGGGCTTGATCTGCGGGTAGGCCTCGCTGCACGCGATCCAGAGGCGGCCGGCCGGGTCGAAGTTCATGGCGACCGGCTTGGCCAGCAGCGGGTCGGCGGCGTAGAGATTGACCTCGAAACCGTCGGCGACCTGGAACGACTTGCGCTCCACTTCGGGGTCGGGATCGATGTTGGCCGGGGTATTCTTCTGGGCGAGCGCGGCCGGGACGGCGGCGAGCAGGAGGCCGATGGAGAGGAGGGTGCGGTTGGCGTGCATCACTTGGCCTCCGGCTTGAGTTCATATTGGTGGGCCGCCGGGACGCGGAGTTTGGCGATCTCCTGTTCCTTTTCGGCGACGAGCGGGTCGAACTTGGGGATCTCGATGGCGTTCTGGCCCTGTTCGTTTTTGCGGAAGCCGAACAGGTACGTCTCGTTGGCCGGCCGCCAGCGGTAGAAATAGAGACGATTCTTGGCGACGATAGCTCGGCGGAGCTGCTCGGCCTGGTCGAACTCCGGGCCGCGGTCGAGCGTCACGCCCTTGGCCCATTCGTCGGCGGGGGCCGTGACGACGGGCTTGTCGTCGATGGTCAGCGTATATCGGCCTGCTTCAAGCTTCTTGCCGACCACCACCCGGTCGGACGGCGAGGGGCGGTGCGGCTCGCCGGCAGGCGGCGGAGCCAACGGCAGCATATCATCCGTCACCTTGTCCCGGTCGATTGTGAATTCTCGCGTCACGGCAAGCCCTTCCGTTTTCGTCTTGCCGACGCCGCTTCCTTTGATATCCAGCCGCCAAGGCAGCGAAGGGAGGTCCAGAGCGCGCTCCAGCGCTAAGGCGGTGCGCCAGTAGCCGGCCCCGTTCAGGTGCAAACCGTCGTCGGTCAGCGGCGGTGCCTTGGGGCCGTCGCCGAGGTAGGGATTCATGTCGGCGAACGTCAGGCCGCGCTTCTTGGCCGCGTCGCGCAGGGCGTCGGTGTAGAGAAGGATGTCTTTATTGTGCGCCGTCGGGTCGGGAAGCGGCCGGCCGAGGTCTTCCTGGCGCAGCGGCGCCAACAGCACGATCCGGGCCTTCGTCGGAGCCAGTGTGTCTAGCAGGACGTTCAGGCCGTCCACGAACTTGGGCAGACCGGCCGCGCCGTCGAAGGCCTCGTTGCCGCCGTAGCCGAGGATAATGACCGTGGGGTTGAGGGCGAGGACGTGGTCCTTGAGCGCCTTGAAGCCGTCGGCCCGCGTGCCGAAGCTGGCGCGGGCGTCGCCCCAGACGTCGTCGCCACTCCAGCCGAGGTTGCGGAAGGTGACGTTGCGGTCGGGCCAGCGGCTCGTCAGGGCCGCCTCCCAGTAGCCGTAGCGTTGTTCCTGTTCGATGAGCGTGGCGCCGAGGAAGACGACGCGGTCGCCGTCCTTCAACTCGAACGGCCCGGCGACGGCGGGCGCCGCCAGCAGCATTAGCCCCACAACGGAGGCGGAAAGACGGGACCGTTTCACAAGGGGTCTCCCAACGGTGGCGCGGCGGGTCCGTGCGACGGGCGCGATCGGCGAGGAAAATGGGATTATAGCCGGACGGCGGCCGGGTGCAACGGGAGGGGATTGAGGCGAGCGGGGGGCGTAAGCCCCCTGATTTAGCATAACGCCGCGGAACAGGCGACAAATCAGGGGGCTGACGCCCCCCGCTCGCCGTCGGATGCTACCAGTGATAGCTCACGTTGACCTCCGCCTCCACGTCATAAGGCAGCGGCCCGGTGACCGGCGCGGACACGGCGACGCCGAGGTCCGTCCGCCGGAATTGGACGTGACAGCCGAATGTGAGATCGACCGAGTCGGAGAAGTTGACCGGCGTACTGGTCAGCCCGCGGTGGTTGAGCGGCGTGTTCACGTGCAGCTCCGCCTGCGGCACGATGCCCTGGATCAGGCCGGTGCGGCTCACGTCCTGGAAGACCTGATAGCCCACGCCGATGCTGTTGAACATCACTGCCGCGTCGCGGAAATCCGTCGGCACGGCCGCCGACGAGAAGCCCTCGATGTAGAAGTTGTCGAAGTGGTGGATGTAACCGATAAACGGCTGGACGACGGTGGAACGCAGGTCGGATTCGCCGGCGATCGCCAGCGCCTGCCCGGTGGGCGCCGTGACCACCACGCCGGTGGACAGCAGGTTGCCGTTCTCCCGGTCGTTGACGACGGCGTACTTCAGGATCACGCTCAGGTCGCCGACCTCGTCATCCTCCACGGATTCGTTGCCGATCAGTTGCAGGAACGGCAGCCGCAGGCCGACGGAGGCGTTGCCGTCCGCGAAGGTCTTTTCAACGCCGATCGTTTCCCGGTTAAGGTCCGACAGGGCGGCCCCCGGAAGCAGGCGATCCACATTGTCGTAGTAATTGTAGTTGAAATAGACGCGATCCTGCGGCCGGGGGCTTTCGTCTTCGCCGATATCGTACGCGGAGTGCAGCGGCAGCGGGGCGAGGACGGTGGCGATGTTGCCGTCGAGGAGCCGCGTCCCCGGCGGCACGACGAGTCGGCCGCGCACCGTGGGGATCAGGATCACGCGTTGGGCGCGAATGCCGATGAGGTCGCCGAACAGGGCCGGCTCCTGGGCCGGCGCCGTATTCGTCTCGGCGTCCGGCGCGCGGGCCGACGTATCGCAGGGAAACTCCGGCATTCGGCTGAAGTCCGGCCGGGGGCCGCACTCGGGCATGAGCGGCACGGTCGTTCCGGGCAGGGCGGGGCCGGGAGGGGCCGGTTGGCCGGGGTAGGGTTGAGGGGGCGGGGCGACTTCCGGTTCGTCGGCGGCGGCCGCACCGGCCAGCAGGGCCAAACACCCCCCGACGCACACCAGGGCGCTCCAGTTCATTGTCAGACTCCCCTCGGCCAGCCTTGGGCGGGCGGACGCCAACTTCGCAACGTCCGTTTGTATCGGGAATGCCGGGGAGTCGAGTTTAAGGAAGCCGGCCGAGTTTGCCGGAATTGCCGAATAGATGAGGAGAGACGGCCCGGCGGCGGCGGGCGGCGCAAGGTGGATAAAGCCGCCCCGCGTTGCCGTCGATCACACGTCGCGGCGCGAAAAGAAGACCATGCCGACGATGGCGACGGTCAGCGCGAGGGCCGCGCTCCACGCCATGAGGGTGGCCAGGCTCTGCAAATCGTAGTAGCCGCAGAGAATGTTGGGCAGGCGTTCGAGGACATGGCCGGGCGAGGCGTCCGAGTTGCGGAGGAACCACGACGCCGCGAAGCCGCCGCCGTAGAGCACGGCCCAAAGGCTGGCGACGGAGAGCAGACTACTGTTGCTCATGGCGCTGACGGCGACGCCGGCCGTCACCACCGCGGCCAGCAACCCCCCGACGGTCGCCAACGCCACCAGACTGCCGTCCAACGTCACGTCGGCATGGACCAGGACGAGGCTGCCGATCAGGGCCGCCACACTCAGCGACAGGTAGGCGCCGAGTACGGTCGCCAGCCGGGCGTGCCATTTGCCGAGGAAGTATTGATAGCGGCTGATGCCGCGGCTGAGTACCGAGTCGGCCAGCGTGCCGCGCTCCGACGAAATGCAGCTGCCCGTCAAGACCACGACGAAGGCGATGCTGCCGAGCACGGTCCCTTGCAAGAGGTAGCTGAACAATTTCGAGGCCTGCTGAACGACCCCGGCCTCCTGCGTCAGGCCGAAGCGGTAGAGCAGGAAGCCGACCGTGGCCAGGAGCACGGCCAGGACCCAGACGCGATAGACCCAGCTGCGGAGCGTCTGATGGACGTCGTATTGAAACACGGCCCAGTACGGCAGCCAGCGGTTGACGGGCACGGGCTTTTTCTCGGCGGTCGCTTCCATGACCTTCCCTCGTTCCTTCACGCCGCGTCGGCCGTGTAGATGCGCGCGAACCCGCGCGACTCTTCCTTCTCCACCAGATCCAGAAACGCCTGTTCGGTCTGCTGGCCGACGCTGCGGAGGCTGACCAACGCCACCTTGTTTTCGGTAAGAATGTTCAAGGCCGCGGCCAGGGCGGCGGTGTTGACGGTCTCCTCGTGCAGGTACAACTCCAGGCGGCGCTGCCGCAGATTGACCAGCTTGAAGTCGGCCAGGGCGCGGATGGCGGCGGTGGCCTTGGCGACGCCCTTCTGTTCGCCTTCGAGGTCCATCTCGAAATGGTTGCGGCGCATCCGGCCCTTGAGGTCCTGGAGCGAGCCGCAGTAGATGAGCTGGCCGTGGCTGAGGACGGCGGCGTGGTTACAAACCTCGTCGATGTCGCTGAGGTTGTGGCTGGAAACGATCAACGTTTTTTCGCGCGCCAACGTCTTGATGAGGTCGAGCATACTGCGGCGGGCCTCGGGGTCGAGGCCGTGCGTCGGCTCGTCCCAGATGAGCAGGTCCGGCTCGTTGATGAGGCTGGTGGCCACGGCCAGGCGGGCGGTCATGCCGTTGGAAAAGCCGTCGATGGCATGGCCGGAGGCGCCGAGCAGGTCCACCGCGCGGATTAGCGAGGCCAGGCGCGGCTTGCGCACGTCGGCGGGCAGGCCGAAAAGCCGGGCCATATAGTCAAGATAGGAGATCGGCGTCATCCCACGAGGAAACTGGGGGTTGGTGGGGATGTAGCCGATGCGGCGGCGCAGGTCGGCGCTGTTGGCCGTCATGGTCTTGCCGAACACCTTGGCCCAGCCGGCGGTGGAACGGTGGAGGCCGATGATGAGGCGCAGCAGCGTGGTCTTGCCGGCGCCGTTGGCCCCGAGCAGGCCGAGGACGCAGCCGGGTTCCAGGCGCAGCGTCACGTCGTTCAGCGCGATGAGGCGGTTGCGGTAGATCTTGGTGAGCTTGAAGGTCTCCACGACCAGATCGCTTTTGGTGTCGGCCACGCGGGCTGCCCTCCTCGCCGGAGAATGGTGCGGCGCGGATTATACGGTCGGTCGGTGCGGGTTCATAGGTCAAGTGCGAAGCGCGGCCGGGGCGGTCGATTGCCGTTGACGGCGGGAGCGAACCGAGTATCGTTCGATCCCTGCCGGCTCGTGTTGCCGTGGCCCGGGCGGAGACAAGCCGATTGGTCCGGCCAGCCCCTTCGGGGAACATATGATCATTACCAAGACGCCGTTGCGCATCAGCTTCCTCGGCGGCGGCACCGACTACCCCGAATACTTCCTCAAGCACGGCGGCGCGGTCATCGGCACGGCCATCGACAAGAGCGCCTTTTTCTGCATGTCGCATTTTTACAGCAAGCTGTTCGACTACTCGATCCGCATCGCTTACCGCCAGGTGGAATGCGTCAAGGCCATCGACGAGTTGCAACACGCCCCGTTCCGCGAGTGCCTGCGCTGGGCCGGCGTCACCGGCGACATCGAAATCAACCATTCCACCGAGCTTCCCGCGTTCACCGGCCTCGGCTCGTCGTCGTCGTTCGTGGTCGGCCTCTTGAACACCATCCACGCCTTCAAACGGCGGATGACGCCGAGCCTGGAACTCGCCTATCAGGCCATCGAACTGGAACGCGGGCCGCTGCGCGAGTCGGTCGGCTGCCAGGACCAGACGCTGGCGGCGGTCGGCGGTTTCAACCTGATCGAGTTCCGCGGCATGGGCGACTTCGTCGTCAACCGCATTCCCTTCGCGCAGGGCCGGCTGCGCGAATTTGAGGATCATTTGCTAGTCGTTTTCACCGGAATTAAGCGCCGCGCCGAGGAGTTGGCCAGCCGTCAGGTGAGCCGCGTCGGCCAGAACCTGGCGTCGCTGGCGGCGCTGCGCGGCCTGGTCGATGAGGGCTATCGCGTTCTGACCGGCGGCGGCAGTTTGGCCGGGTTCGGCGAGCTGCTGCACCGGGCCTGGACGCACAAGCGCGCGCTGGACGCGGCCATCAGCAACGACGCCATCGACCGGACCTATCAGGCGGGGATAGAGGCCGGCGCCCTGGGCGGCAAGCTGCTCGGCGCCGGCGGCGGCGGCTTCCTGCTGTTCTTCGTGCCGCCGGAACGGCGGGCCGCCGTCCAGGCGCGGCTCGGCCACCTTCAGCAGATCGACTTTCAGGTCAACGCCCCAGGGACGCAGGTGGTTCACTGCGACAGCGTTCGCGGCGACCTCCGGCCGCCGGCCGTCTACCGGGAGGCGGCGTGAAACCGACGAACGGCCCTGATTTCAAGGGGACTCTGGCGATGCGGACATCACGGCCGGCCGTCTTCCTCGACCGCGACGGCGTCATCATTGAGGATATTCACTACCTGAAAAATCCGAAGCAAGTGTGTCTGACGCCGGGCGCCGGGCCGGCCGTGGCGCGGCTGAACGCCGAAGGCCTGCCGGTCGTGGTGGTGACGAACCAGTCGGGCGTCGCCCGCGGCTACTTCCCCGAGGAGGCCGTGGCCGAGGCCCACCGCCGCTTGGACGAACTCCTGGCCGAATACGGCGCCCGCGTGGATCACTACTATTTCTGTCCGCATCATCCCGATGGCACGGTTCCCGCCTATCGCGTCGAGTGCGAATGCCGCAAGCCGCGGCCGGGAATGCTCCTCCGCGCCGCGCGCGACCTGGGCATTGACCTTGACGCCTCTTACCTCATTGGCGATAAGGTCAGCGACCTCGAAGCCGGGGCGGAGGCGGGCTGTCGGACGCTGCTCGTCCGCGACGACCACGGCGCCGGCGCGTGCCGGCCGTTGCCGGCGGATCGTCTGCGCCTGTTGGCCGTAACGGTGGACCTGCCCGAGGCCGTCGCCATCGTGCTGGCCCGACGACATCGGCTGGCGGGGTAGCCGCACAACCCTGAAGTGCATCCGACGTTTTCACGGAGGGTATAGAGCGTGAGGACGAAAATCCTCGTGACCGGCGGCGCCGGCTACATCGGCTCGGTGCTCACGCCGACCCTTCTCCGCGAAGGCTTCGCCGTGACCGTGCTGGACAATTTCCTTTTCGACCAGACCCCGCTGCTGGACTGCTGCCTCGATCCGCACTTTCATGTCGTGCGCGGCGACTGCCGCGACCGGGCGACCGTGGAGAAACTGGTCAAGGACGCCGACGTCCTCATCCCGCTGGCCGCGGTGGTCGGCGCCCCGGCGTGCAAGCTCGACGCCACGGCCGCCACGTCCACCAACCTCGACGCCGTGAAGTTGCTGCTGTCGCTGCGCTCGAAGGACCAACGCATCCTTCTGCCGAACACCAACAGCGGCTACGGCATCGGCGACAAGGGCAGCTTTTGCACCGAACAGAGTCCGTTAAGACCGATCAGCCTGTACGGCAAGACCAAGGTGCAGGCCGAGTCGGCGGTGCTGGACGCCGGCAACGCCGTCACCTTCCGCCTGGCCACGGTGTTCGGCCTGTCGCCGCGCATGCGCCTCGACCTGCTGGTCAACGACTTCGTCTACCGGGCGGTCCACGACCGGGCGGTCGTCGTCTTCGAGGGCCACGCCAAGCGCAATTACATCCACATACGCGATGTCTGTAGGGCGTTCGTCCACGCGCTGCAGTCGTTCGACCGGATGAAGAACGAGGCGTACAACGTCGGCCTTAGCGACGCCAATCTCTCCAAGCTGGAGCTTTGCGGCGAGATCCGCAAACAGGCGCCCGGCTTCGTCTTCCTGGAGGCGCCCATCGGCGAGGACCCCGACAAGCGCGACTACATCGTCTCCAACGAGAAAATCGAGCGAACCGGCTTCAGGACGGCCTACGGCCTGGCCGAAGGCGTCCGCGAGTTGATCAAGGGCTACACGATCCTGCGCAACGGCAAATACTCCAACGTGTGACGCTCCCTCCGGTGAAGCATTCGCGGGTCGAACTTCCCTCGCCGGTCCTGGCGCGAACCGGGCGGGCGGGTCTTTCGCCGGAGTGGAAATGGCGAACGGAATTGCCGCAAAACGCCGAGAAGACCACGGGCCGCCGGTGTTGGCCGGCGGCCTGTTGCGCGCGGGCGGGATCGCATACTGGGGCGCGCGCCGCGTGCTGTCGTCGTTGCTGCCTTCCGCCGTCCGCGACCAATTGAGGCGTTTAACGCGCGGTAAAGTCCGCGATGACGCCCCCCCCTCCGGCCGGTTCGGTCTGCTCCCCGAGATGGTCGAAACCGCCCGTCTGCTGGCCGACCAGTATGAGGCCGCCGCCCGCCCGGAGACGACCGAGGCGGACGTCCGACGAAAGATCGAGCGCTACCAAATCCTGGCGGGCCAACGCCGCATCGACCGCGTCGCCGCTTACCGGGAGTTGGCGCGATTGGAAGAGAAGCGCGGCAACGATCTCGTGGCGGCCGCCTACCGTCTGCGGGTGATGCGCCTCGCCGGCCAAGACTACTATGGCGATCTCGATAAGCTAACATCGACCTTGCGCCAACGGGGCTTTTCGGCCGAAGCCGACGTATCCGAGGCGATGTTCGGCCGTCCCGCCGAGGCGTCGGCGCGCTGTCACCGGATGCTCGAGGAAGCCTTCGCGCGACATCGGCAGGCGCCGCCGTCCGCCGAATTTGAGACGGTCGAGGATCGGCGCGCGGCCGATCCGGTTCGCGTGTCCGTGATCGTGTCGCTGTACCGGGCGGCCGCCAAGCTGCCGGCCTTCCTCACGGCGCTCCAGGAACAGACCCTCTTCCGCGCGCGGCAGGCCGAGGTCGTCTTTGTGGACAGCGGTTCGCCGGACGACGAATACGGCGCCCTGACGCGGACGGAACTCCGGCTTCCTTTCCCGTACCTCTACGTCCGAACCCGGCAACGAGAGACCATCCAGACTGCCTGGAACCGCGGCATCCTGTTGGCCCGGGCGCCCTACCTGACGTTCCTCGGCGCCGATGAGGCGGTCACGCCGCCGGCCCTCGAAATCCTCGCCGACCGACTGGACGCCGACCCGACGCTCGACTGGGTGCAAGCGAACAGCGTGGCGACCGAAGTCGATGGCCGCGGGGCGTTCGTCGGCGAAATCCTGACCTATGATCGATCCGATTACACGCCGGTCCATCCGTATCTCGACACTACCTATCTCTCTTGGGTGGGGGCGCTGTACCGCCGCTCCATCCACGACCGTTTCGGCTACTACGACGGGTCGTTCGGGGCGGCCGGCGACACCGAGTTCAAGAATCGCGTGTTGCCGCATCTCAAAACGTGCTGCATCCCGCAAACGCTCGGCGTTTTCCGCGACTACCCCGAGGAGCGGGCCACGGCGTCGCCGCGGGCGGAAATCGAGGACGTGCGCGCGTGGTATCTGCACCGCACGGCCGGCGGCGTCCGCTACGCCTTCGGGGACCGCGACCCGGCCGAGGTCGAACGGCTGTTGCTTCTGACGCTGCACCACCGCAAATCGTACACGCGGCACGTCTCGACCGACGTGGGCTATGCGAGGACGCTAACCGATTACTTGAGATCACGCGACCCTCGCTCGCCGGTCCTCGGCGTGGCCGACGGCGTCGCCGACCTCGACGACGCCTACCGCACTCTGGATTGGGCGGAGGCCGGCGCCCTCATCGTCCGGGCACGGGCCGTGCGGCGGGCGCGGGCAACGGCGGCGCGCGTGAAGGCCGAACACCGCGCCACGCCCTGGCTTCCGGACGCGGCCTACGCCATGCACAACGACAACCGGCGGGAACAGCACTGGTGGTTCTGGTGAGAACGCGACGGTTTCCTTCCGCGATCCCCCTACGACGAGGGAGTTGTATGACCGCGAAAACCTGGCTGGTGAACGGAGTCCGCCGGCTCGTGGGCGTCCACCACATCTTGCAGTCGGTCAAGGACTCCTCCAACGACGTCATTCGTCGTCTGAAGAAAGCCGAGGGCGAACCGGACGACGCGGAGGAAAATGGATACACCATTCATCTGGAATATCCGCCGTCATACGACTACCGGCCGCGCTGGGGCTACAGCCGGCCGCCGCACGAGGGTCTGTCGCGGCTGTTCGCGCGGGAACAGGCCGCCTACGACGAAACGCTGCGCCGCCTGACCGCGTTCAAGCCGCAATTCGACCGTATTCCGCTGCAATTTTCGCACGAGCGGCCGACCGAACCGGGCTGGATGGGCGGACCGATCAACGCCATCGACACGGCGATGCTCTACTATTTCGTGGCCACGTTGCGGCCGAAGACCTATCTGGAAATCGGCTCCGGCGTCACCACCACGTTCGCCGCCCGCGCCAAAAAGGACCACCGCCTGCCGACCAAAATCGTCTCGATCGACCCGTACCCGGCCGTGGCGATGCAACCGATCTGCGATGTGGTAATTCCGTCCGCGCTGGAGACGGTCGATCTGAAGATGTTCGACGAACTGGGGCCGGGCGACGTGGTGTTCATGGACGGCAGCCACCGCACGTTCATGAACTCGGACGTGACCGTGTTCATGCTCGACGTGCTGCCGCGGTTGAAACCCGGCGTCGTCGTTCATTTCCACGACGTCGTTTTGCCGATGGATTATGACCCGATGTTCCAGAAGTGCTACTGGAACGAACAGTACATTCTCGCGGCCTACCTGCTCGGCGCGGGGGACCGCGTCAAGGTGCTCATGCCGTCCGGCTACGTCGCCGGCCAACCGGGGGCGCGGGAAATCTTGCGGCCGCTGCTGCGCGACTGGAAGGGGTCGCCGGAGGTCTGGACCAACGGCGGTTCGATGTGGTTCACCCACGCCTGAGCCGGCCCCTAATTTTTGGAGTAAGGAGACCGACCATGCCGGAAACCTTTGACGTGGTGGTCGTGGGCGGCGGCGCGGTCGGCCTGGCCACGGCAATGGCCCTTTCCGCCGATCCGGGCCTGCGCCTGCTGGTGGTGGAGGCCGAGGACCGCGTAGCGGCCCACCAGACCGGCCACAACAGCGGCGTGATCCACTCCGGCCTCTATTACAAGCCCGGCTCGGCCAAGGCGCGCAACTGCGCGGACGGCCGCGACCGGCTTTATCGCTTTTGTCAGGAACACGGCGTCGCCCACGAGCGTTGCGGCAAGGTGGTCGTGGCGACGCACGCCGACGAGCTGCCGGCCCTGGCGGAACTGGAGCGGCGCGGCCTGGCCAACGGCCTGCGCGGGATCCGCCGCCTCGACGCCGCGGGGCTGCGCGAATACGAACCGCACGTCCGGGGCGTCGCGGGGCTGCACGTCCCCGAAACCGGCATCGTCGATTACAAGGCGGTGACGCGGGCTTACGCGGACGTCGTCGCGGCGGCCGGCGGCCGCGTGGAACTGAAGGCCGCCCTGGTCGGCTGCCGGCGCGATCAAGGCGGACTCGTCTTATCCACCACGGCCGGGGAGAAGCATTGCCGGTTCCTGGTGAATTGCGCCGGCCTGCAATCCGACCGCGTGGCCCGGCTCTGCGGCGTCGAGCCGGGTGTACACATCATCCCTTTCCGCGGCGAATACTACGAATTGCGGCCCGACCGCTGGGGTCTGGTGCGCAACCTCGTCTACCCGGTGCCCGACGCCCGGTTCCCGTTCCTCGGAGTCCACTTCACGCGCATGATCGGCGGCGGCGTCGAGGCCGGGCCGAACGCGGTGCTGGCCTTCCGCCGCGAGGGATATCGGATGCGTGACATCTCCTTCCGTGACCTTTTCGAGTTGGCCTGCTTCCCCGGCTTCTGGCGGATGGCCGCACGCTTCTGGCGGACGGGCCTGGATGAATTTAATCGCTCCCTGAGCCGCGGCCTGTTCTGGCGGTCGTTGCGCCGGCTGGTCCCGGAACTCCGTCTTGACGATATCGTGCCGGCCGGTTCCGGCGTCCGCGCCCAGGCGGTCGAGCCGTCCGGCAAACTGGTCGATGACTTCCGCATCGTCCGGGCGGAGCGGATGGTCCACGTCCTCAACGCCCCGTCGCCGGCCGCCACCGCCTCGATCAGCATCGGCCGGACCATCGCGGACGCGGCGCGGGAGGCGTTGGGCCTGCCGCGGGGGAATGGGGCGGCGGCCTGAGCCGCATCTTCTCAAAGGCGAGGGACGCTCATGGAGTGTCGCGTTTGCGATTCGACCGACCTGGAACGGGTCGTCGATCTGGGCGAACAGCCGTGGTGCAATCACTTCCTCCGGCCGGAGGAAGTCGGCGCCGAGCCGTTCTACCCGCTGCGCGTCGTCTACTGCCGCCGCTGCTCCACCGCCCAGCTCGATTACACCGTGAAAAAGGAGACGATGTTCGGCGACCACACCTATCTTTCCGGCGTGACGCGGTCGCTGGACGAGCATTTTCACGGGGTCGCCGTCGAGGTCGATCACAGGCTGGCCGGCGCGACGCACCGTAAGGCGGTGCTCGACGTCGGCTCCAACGACGGCACTCAGCTTCGCCACTTCCAGAAGCTCGGCTACGACGTGCTCGGCGTCGAGTCGTCCAAGACCACGGCCCGGCTGGCGGTCGAGGCCGGCGTGCCGACGCTCAACGAGTTCTTCAACCGCGACACGGCCGCCCGCATCGGCCGCAAGTTCGACGCGATCAACGCGGCCGGCGTCTTCTTCCATCTGGAAGAATTGCACTCCGTCACCGACGGCATCAGGGCCAGCCTGGCGGACGACGGCCTGTTCGTCGTCCAGTTCCTCTACATGAAACGGATCGTCGAAAACCTGGCCTTCGACCAGATCTATCACGAACATTTGCTGTATTACAACTTAAAGAACCTGGAAACCCTTCTAAACCGTCACGGCCTCGCCCTCTTCGACGCCTACCTGGCGCCGATCCACGGCGGCTCGATGATCGCCTTCGTGAGCCACCGGGGGACGCGGCCGCCTAGCGACGCATTGCAGCGACTGCGCTCTCAGGAAGAGGTCGCCGGCGCCAACGACGTCGGCGCCTACCACCAGTTCGCCCGGCGCATCGAGGACATGAAGCGGCGCGATTTGGACTACCTGCACCGGCTCCGCGCCGAAGGCAAGGAAATCTACGGCATGGGCGCCCCTGTTAAGGGCAACACCCTGCTTAATTACTTCGGCATCGGCCGACAGACGCTGGCCTGTCTGGTGGAGAAAAACCGGCTGCGCCGCGGCCTTTTCTCGCCGGGGATGCACCTGCCGGTCGTGATGGAGGACGAACTGCCGCGCGACCCGGACGTCTACTACGTCCTGGCCTGGAATTTTAAGAAGGAGATTTTGGGCCGTAATAAGCGCCTGATCGACAAGGGCGTCGAGTTCTATTTCCCCGTCGATGCGGAGGCGGCCTGAGCATGAACATCCTCGTCACCGGCGGCACCGGGTTTTTGGGGACCGGCCTGACACGGCGGCTGCGGGAGTCGGGCCATGTCGTGACGAGCCTCGGGTCGAAGGACGCCGACCTGACGCGGGCCGACGCCCTGGACCGCTTCGCCGGGCCGTTCGACCAGATTTATCACCTCGCCGCCTGGACGCAGGCCGGCGATTTTTGTCTGTATCACCCCGGCGAGCAGTGGGTCCGCAACCAACAGATCAACACCAACGTCTTGGCCTGGTGGCAGGCCCGGCAGCCGCGGGCCAAGCTAATCGCCATGGGAACCAGCTGCGCCTACCCCTGCGACCGGCCCCTTTCCGAGGAGAATTATCTGGAAGGACTGCCGACCGAGAGCCTCTTCACCTATGCCATGACCAAGCGGATGCTCTACGCCGGCCTCCTGGCGCTGAACAAGCAATACGGCCTGAAATACCTCTGCCTTGTCCCCTCGACGCTGTACGGCCCCGGCTACCACACCGACGGCCGGCAGATGCACTTCGTCTTCGACCTGATCCGCAAAATCATGCTCGGCAAGATGTACGACGTCCCGGTCGTCCTCTGGGGCGACGGCCTACAGAAGCGCGAACTGGTCTACCTCGACGACTTCATGGTAGCGGCCTGCCGGTTGGCGGCCGCCGTGGATAATGAGATTATCAATCTCGGGGCGGGAGAAGAACATACGATCCGCCGGTTCGCGGAGTCGATTTGCGAGACCGTCGGCTACCCGTTCGAGAAGGTCCGCTTCGATACGGCCCGGTACGTCGGGGCGACCTCGAAGTGTTTGCGGATCGAGAAACTACGGAGCTACGTCCCCGAGGGCCATCCCACGGCGCTGGCCGACGGCCTGGCCCGGACGGTCGCCTGGTTCCGCGAAAACGCCGCCGTCGTGCTCCGGCCGCCGGAGCGGTGCGGGGCGGCCTGACCTGCCAGCCACCGGAGGGATCGATGATCGTCGCCGATTTCAAGCAGGTGGTCAAGCGGCTTCTCAAACGGACGATTCGGGCCGTCCGCCCCGTGAACGCTCGGGTCGCCGCCCTGAGCGCGCGGATCGAGCGGTTGGAGGCGGAGAAGGCGGCCCATTGTCGGGAAGGAATCGCCAGCACGATCCTGCGCGCCTCGCCCGACGCCTATTTTGAGTGCGTACTGAACGGCTGCCCCGTGTGGCTGCCCCGCGACACCCTCCGCACCTTCGTTCACTGCGTCCAGGGCGTGGTCCCGGGGCCGATTCTCTTGTCCGTCGAAGACCCGCATTATCAGTGGTTAGGCTCGAAACTGCGGCGGGGACAAGTCTTTCTGGACGTCGGCGCCTCGACGGGGGCCATGACGATCCCCATGTCCAAACACCCCGCGGGGGTCGGCAAGGTCGTCGCCTTTGAGCCGGCCCGGAACGCCAACCGCCGCCTCCGGGAAACGCTCCAGTACAACCGCATCGTCAACGTAGAGGTCATCGATCGCGCGGTTTCCGACCGGCCGGGGACCGCCTCGTTCTCGGAGTACGGTTTCGACGAGACCGAAAGGGAACCCTGGTCGCCGGAGGCGTCGGCCATTCACTCCCCCATGATCGATCCGTCACGGTCCCAAACCTATGAGGTCCCCGTGACCACGATCGACGCCTTCACGGCGGATCGCCCCGACGCCGCGCTCGCCAAGGTGATGAAAATCGACGTGGAAGGCTTCGAGGTCCACGTCCTCGAAGGGGCCGCGGCGTTCCTTCGCCGGGTAAAGCCACACATCGCCATCGACATCCACAAACACCCCTTCCGGCCGGGGGACACCGAAGCGCCCGTCCGCGAACTGCTGGGGGCCGTCGGATATCGGTTCGAGAAACTCCGGCACGTCTTGCTCTGCACGCCGAGCTGACGCCGGACAATCCGACGACGGGATCAGGCGGCCCTGTTGCGGCCGCTCAGCCGGTGCATGAGCTTGTCCAGCGCCGCCGCGACGCCCTGCTCCCGGCACACCCGTAGGCCGCGCCTCAGCAGCCCGAACGCCCGGCCCGGCCCGCCCAGCGCCCGTGCCGTCCGCCACGTTCGTGAGGAGCGGATGGCCGTCAGCTCCGCCTCCAACGCCCGCACGCGGCGATCCGCCGCCGTGACCGCATCCAGTTCGCCGGCGTTGGCCCCGACCCATCGCAAAAAGGACCGGCGCGCGTCGGAGGTCGCATAAGGGTTCGGAAACCGGGCTTGCAGGTCCGGCCGCGCGCGGTAGAGCAGACGGTGCGCCCGCGGTACGGGCGTGCCGTCTTCGTAGAAGCCGTAAGCGCAGGGCCGCTTTCCTTCGCGCGATTGGCCCATCCGCTCGCACTCGGCGAGATACCATTCACGGAGTTTGAACAGTACCGGGCTATCCGCCCCGTAGCGCTTCAGCATCTCCTCGTTGGCGCCGCTGTCGAGGCCGGAGAAATGGAAGAAGCCTAGCGGTTTGCCGTCAATAAGGATGTCGTAAGGGGCTACACCCTCGGCCCGGCGGCGGCTGACGTTCCAGGGGGCGACATTGTACTGCGGCTCGCGCACGATGCCGGCGCCGGGGAAGAACGCCGGGACGAGGTCGGCCCAGCGCTGGTCCGTGAACAGGCCGCCGGGCACGTCGTCGTAGCAGAAGTGCAGCAGCCGGTGCGCCCACCACTCCAGGAAACGCCCGCCCTCGTCGTCCGCGCGTACGCCGACGAAGCCGAGGTTATAGACGCCGTGTTGGAGCGCACAAATCTCATTTTGTCGGATGGCTTCCAGGTCTTCTTCCGGCGTGGTCAGGTGCGGGGTCAGCAAGATGCTATGCCGCCCCAGCAACGCCTCCAAACCGTCCAGCGGACCCAGCACGGCGATGTCGGGGTCCAGGTAGAACAGAGGTCCCGTCCCGCAGCGGCGCCGGATTTCCACGGCGGCCAGCCCTTTGACGGCCGTACACAGTTCCACGACCGAATGTTTGAAGATCCACGCCGGCCGTTCCGGGATCGGCAGATCGTCGGCCGTCAGCACGGCGTCGAACGGCCCGGCCGAACCGCCGAAGTCGTCCGGCTTCCGATCCGCCAGCACCAGATGGAACACCGCCCGCGGGTGCAGCCGCTTGAGCGAAGCGGCCAAAACGCGGGCCTTGGGCAGATAGTTGGCGGTGATACTGGTGAATACGTGCATGGACGCGATTGCCTCCTTCCGCGATCCCCGACTCACGCGGCCCGGCCGCACGCGGCAGTCGGGGCGGGCGCGAGGGGGGCGAACAGGTCGATTTCGTAGTAATCGCGCGGCAGGTTCTCGTAGCGTCGGACGACCCGCGGCGGTGGGACGGACCCTTCCCGCAGGCGATCCGCGGCCGCGAGGAGCCGGTCGTTGATTTCACCGGGTGGGGTGGTCAGTGGAAAGACTTCGCCCCAGCCGGATTCGCGGATTCGCGCGCCGAGCGCCCCCAGGTCGAAACCCAGCGCATACAGCCCCGCGGCCTGGGTGATCGAAAGGGTGTAACTATAGGTCTCCGGCACGATGCTCAGGAACAGGGCGCAGTGAACGCGGCGCGCCCTCATCAACTCAAAGACTTCTTCCTCGCGGTACTCGCCGGAAATGGCCACGTTTGCCGGCCACCGCATGTCCGGGCCGATCGTCGCCCCGATCACCTGGAACGCGAGCGGCAACCGTCGCGCCGCGGCGTCGCGGGCGCATCCCATCAGGACATCCGCCCCCTTGTGCGCGGCGAGCACCCCCAGCAGGGCGACGCGCAGCGTTTCTCCCGGACCCGGCGGGACGGGAAGCGGATATGCGGGAGCTTCTATTTCTGGATGCGGCCGTTCGTGGAAGCGGACGTGCGGGAAGTAGCGGCTCATGCGCCGGCCGACCTCGGCGTGCGGGACGAACACACGCCGCGCCCCAGCCAGCCAGGCGGCGTGGCGGCCGCGCCAGGCGCCGATCGTGAGCGGCCCCCGTTCGCCGAGGAAGTCGCCGTTGCGCGCCAAACAGGCGTCGCACCCCGCGGGCGGCGGCTCGCCGCAGTAGCGCCCGTCGCGGTCGTGCAGGTGGATGCGCGGGCAGGCGTAGTGGTAGTCGTGGACGGTCACGTCATACGGCAACCCGAGGTCGGTCACCACCCGCATGGTCTCCGGCGGGTGGCCGAGCAGGTGCTGGACGTGGACGTGGACGCAGCCAATGCGGAGTATCGCGGTGAGGAGAGTATAATACTCCGCTTGTGGGTCGAAAACGAGGTCAGGCATGACGGGCCCGCCGAACCGCTCCAGTCGCAGGCGGCCGTTGTCCGCGGGGCACAGCAGCAGGACGCGGACGCCCTCCCGCTCCAGGCCGGCGGCCATGTCGCGGACGTGCTTCCCCGTGCCGCCGCCGCCGTAATGCGTGACCATCAGGAAGGACGGGCCGGGGACGGCCAGACGGCCAAGGTCGAGACGGCGGCGCAGCGGCCGGGCCGGATCGATGCGGAGATGAGAGGCGACGTCGGTCGCGGAGGCGCGATCCGCCGGGTTTCGCCAGGCGGGATCGGCGGCGGCCGGCCCGTCCGAGTGGACGAATACGTCGGCGGCTAGGATATGCTTCCATCCGCCGCTTGCCGGCCGGCTATCCAAATATTCGCCGCGAAGGTAGGTACAGTCGCCGCCGGGAACCGGCACGCGGATGCGAAGGCCGCGGTTGGTTTCCGACGCGATCGCGTCGAGCGCGGCCGCCTCGGCCGGCGGGACCGGATAGGCGGCCAGTCGGCCGCCGCCGAACGGGGTCGCCGTGGCGTTGGAAGCCGAAGAATGGGCCGCATCGCCCAGGCGGTCGAGCCAGCCGTCGTAGACTTCCACGCCGGCCCGCAGCAAAACCACGTCGCCGCCGCCCGTCGGACGCGCCGCCGTCAACGCCGACCAGGACGGCCGGGCAATGACCCGGTGACGCCAGGGCGTCGCCGCGCGGGCGCGCGTCAAGCCGTTGAGGGTCCGCTCCATGCCCGGGCCATTCAGGACGACGACCTCGACCGGCGGGCGTGGGACGCGCCCTTCCTTTGCCGGACAATGTGCATCGCCCCAATCGTTCATGTCTCGCGGCCTCCTTTCAGCGGCGACGCAGGGCGCCCATGCCCCGGCGGGCCAGGTGAAGCGCGTTGCGTCGGCGCGAGCCGGCCGGGGCCAAAATCCACTCGACGCGGGCCAGCAGTTTGACGCAACGGAGGACCAGCGACCTTTGAATCGGCTCCAGCTCGGATCGGGCGCGACGGAGCATTTCGTCGCGTTCCTCGCACTGCAACTGGAACACCTGGAGGAGCTGTTCCGTCTCGGCCAGCCGGCCCATCAGCCGCCGATGGTTCCCGCGCAGGCGGAGATGTTCGCCGCCCTGGCTGACGCGCCGGCCCAGCTGATAATAGAACTCCCGAATGTGTGTCGCATCCTCTTCGTTCGCCGCGAGCATGGCGCCGAGCACGTCGGGGCAGCGCGGCCCGATCGCCGCCACGCCCAGGCCGCGCCCGTGCGTGAACTCGAACGAGCGATGCCGAAGCCGCAGTTCGGCCCATAATTTCCATACGGCGGCGTCCCGTTCGTGGTCGTTGACGCCGTGCAGCAGGACGACGCCGCAATCGCTCAGTTTCGGCAACCAGGCCTCGAAGTCGTCGGGTTGGCCGTCGAAATACAGCAAGTCAACGGTCCCGTCCGCGAAGCGTGGAAAGGCGTCCTCAAACGTGCCGGGGATCAGGCTCGAAAAGCGGCCATAACGCGCGTCGTGGTGCGCCTTCAACTCATCGAAGTCCTCCGGTTCGCCGACCAGACCGTGCGCCCGACTCGGCAGACCGAGGCGGTCGATCGCCTGGCACAACGCGCAATACGACACGCCGGTAGGGTCGCCCAGCCCGACCACGGTGCGCGGGCGCAGCATCTCAACGAGTGCGAAGGCGAAAGGGACGTGTTCGGTCCAGGACGAGGCGCGGTCCCAGGAAGGCGCGGCCAGACATTCCGGATAATTCAGGGGGTTGAAGCGATCAATCATGGACCCAACCCCACGAGGCAATGGCACCGGGCGTCGCCGAATCGGTGGGGGGAATCGTATCGTGACGCGCGGCGATTATCAAGCCGCACTTACCGGCGTGAGATATGCCAACCGCCCATTCGTGGTAGGCAATTCACTCCCCCACCAGTTCATAGGTGCCGCCGCCCGCCTTCTTGAGCTTGCCCTGTCGGACCAGCTCGGCCCACACCTCCGGCGGGAACTGATTCGGCGGCGTGACGGCGACGATGCCCGAGCCGCGGCCGCTGCTCAACGGCCCCCCGGCGATGTTCGACTCGGCGTCGAGCCGCGTCAGTTTCAGGCGTTTCTTGAACGCCTTCAGGGCGGATTTCAGGTCTTGCGGCGTGGGGACGGCGTCCGACATGATCGGCTCCTTGTTCGCGGCGGGGCGGCGCGGTTGTTTTATTACGTCGGCAAGGAAGAAGGTCTCACAAGCCTGACGCGCCAGCGAAGGATATTCCTTCGCTGGCGCGTCAGGCTTGTGGAGTCCGCCCCCTTCGCTGGCGCGTCAGGCTTGTGTGCGTATCGTTCTTGCCGGAGTAGTTATCACCATCGTCGCAAATGTGGGGAGCGTGGGAACCAGAAATCGCCGTGCGACTTTTTCCTTCGCGCCGACCGCCGCTCGGTCTGCCTTGATTCGCCCCGGCCGCCGGAGTAGAGTTACCCCCGCGGATGAGCACGGCACGCATCAGAGAAGCGCATCTCGTTTTTCCCCGCGTCCCTTTCTCGACTTACACCATGAACAGCACCGCTCCTGGCGGCGAACCGCATCACGTGTCGGTTTTGCCGGACGAAGTATTGGCGGCACTGGAGCCGCAACCCGGACAGGTTTTCGTGGACGCCACCGTCGGCGCCGGCGGTCATTCTCGCCTGCTGGCCGAGCGGCTGGGGCCGGCGGGGCGCCTGATCGGCCTGGACCGCGACGCCTCGATGTTGGCCCTGGCCGGCCCGCGGCTGGAAGGACGGCCGGCGACGCTGGTCCACGCCAACTTCGACGAGCTGCCCGACGTGCTCGGCCGGCTCGGCCTGACGGTGGTGGACGGCGTGTTGGCCGACCTCGGCGTCTGCTCCGACCAGCTGGACCGGCCGGAGCGCGGTTTCAGTTTCGGCCGGCCGGCGGCGCTGGACATGCGGCTCGACGTGGACGCCGTCCCCGGGCCGGGCGAAACGGCTGCCTCGCTACTGCGGCGGCTGAATGAACGCGATTTGGCGGACCTCTTTTGGCAGTACGGCGAGGAACGGTTCAGCCGCCGCATCGCCCGGCGGATCGTCGAGACGCGGCGGTTGCAACCGCTGCAGACCACGGACCAGCTCGCCGAGTTGGTCCGGCGCTGCGTGCCGAGGCAGCGGCCCGGCGGGAGGAGGAAGCCGCCGATCGACCCCGCGACGCGCGTCTTCCAGGCGCTGCGGATCGCGGTCAACGACGAGTTGGGCGCCCTGGACCGCCTGCTGGCCGCGTTGCCGTCGTGTCTGAGGGTGGGCGGCCGGGCGGCGATCATCAGCTTTCACTCGCTGGAAGACCGGCGGGTCAAGACGGCCTTCCGCGACCGCACGCGCTGGCGCGAGTGGACGCGCAAGCCGGTCCAGGCCGGCGAAGAGGAAGTGACACGGAACCCACGGGCCCGCGGCGCCAAGTTGCGCGCGGCCGTTCGCCTGGACCCGCAGGCGCCACAGACGACCCAGGACGGGGACGCGGGCCGGAGGACATTCGGTTCGCGGGCCTAGAAACGGGCGGCCGTCCCCACGCGCCGCCCCTTCTCGCAAGAGGAGCATGGAAGGTGACGCGAAAAAGCCAGTATGGATGGATGGTGGTGGGCGGCATTCTCTGCCTGTGCGGCGGGGTGGTCGCGTTGAAGCTGAGGGAGGGCAACCCGGCCGTCGCCCAGTCCGAGCCGGCGCCGGCGCCCATGACGGCCGCCGCGGACGACCCGCCGGCTGCGCCGCCCGAGGATATTTTCAAAGAAAAGGTAAAATTGCGCCATTCAGGAGAAATGAAGCCACTGAACCCCACCGAGACGCTGCCCCCGATCATCTCCCAATCGCAGCCGACGGCCGAGCCGCCGTTGGCGATCCCTGGGCCCGCTCCGCTGCCCCCGCCCCCCGAACCGGCCGCCAAGTCGGCCAACGCACCGGCGGCTATCACGTTGGACGCCCCGACGCCCCCTCCGGCGCCGCCTTCGGCCGATCCCGCCGCGGCGCCGCCGTCCGAGCCGCTGCCGAATCCGGCGGACGCGAAGGAGAACAAAGTCACCGTCCCGCCGCTGCCGCCGGACGTGAAGATCAAGGAACCATCGCCCGGCCCCGGCTCGATTCCGCCGCCGCCGCCCGAACCGCGCGATTTCCCGCGGCCGGACGCCGTGAAGGTCATGCCGCCGACCGTCATCCAGGTCGGCGAACCGCCACTGGCCGGCACGGGGCCGATTCAGTCGTATCAGGTGCGCAATAACGGCGAGACGATGCGCGACATCGCCCGCCGCACCCTCGGCGCCGGCGAACGCTGCACCGACGTGTACAAGCTGAATCCGAACCTCCATCCCGAGGATTCGCTGAGCGCCGGCACGCAGGTCCACCTGCCGCCGGACGCCTGCCTGCCGGTCGAGGAGGTTGAAGGTCTCAAACCGCTGCCGGCCATGCGGCCCAAGACGGCCGAGGCCAAGCCCAAGACCGTCCTGGCCCTGACCGGCACCTACCCCTGCAACATCGACGACAAGCGCACCATCACGCTGCCGCGCGCCGTCCGCGAGCAGCTCGGCGACGCCGACCTGGTGCTGGCGTCGCCCGGCCCCGACCAATGCCTGTGGCTGACCGACCAGGCCCATCAGGAACGCCTCGCCGAACGCCTGGAGCACTCGCCAGCCCGCGAAGTCGATGTCCGCGTCTTCAAGCGGCTCTACTACGCCCAGACCGAAAAGGTCCCGGTCGGCGCCGACGGCCGCATCGCCATCTCCGACCGGCTGACGCAGTTCGCCGGGCTGAGCCAGGAAGTGGTGCTGGTCGGCATCGACGACCACTTCGAGGTCTGGGACGCGGCCCGCTGGAAGCAGTACACCCAGACGAAGAGCGGCGCCGCCGTCGCCGGGGAGTAACATCGTCCGGCGAGCGGCGCGGCGTCAGCCCGCCGGTGTAGCATTCGTCCCGACGCACTATGCTACACCGGCGGGCTGACGCCGCGCCCACGAAAAGGAGAGGCCGATGACGCGGGAAAACAAGGCCGGCCTGGTCATATGCGGTTCGTTCCTGTGCCTGATCGCGGCCGTGGTCGTGGTCAAGCTGCGCCAGCCGGGCGGCTCGGACGCGCCGACGGCCAGCCCGACGGCGTCTATCGGCGGCGAACAGCCGTCCACGGAGGTCAAGGCGGAACATCCCGCGAAGTCGCCGGAACCTTCGCCGGACGCCGTTGCGAAAAGTTCGGTGGTCGTCGCACCGGGAACCTCAAGCGCGAACCCCGAACCGGGTTCGACTCCGACCATGCCCCCCGCCGGGCCGTCGCCGGCCGGGTCGAACGGAAATTCAATCGCTTTACCGGAGCCGCCAAATACGGCGACGCCGGGGCATTCCGGCGATTTGCCTCCGGTATCAGGCCCGGCTACCGTAGAAAATCCTGGTAAGCACCCGCCGGACGTTTCGGCGGTTGACGTGGCGGCGGGTCCGGCGGCCACGCCGCCCGCCGGCGCCCCGCCGCCCGGCCCACCCGCCGCACCGCCCGTGCCAGGGCCGATGCACAGTGCCGAACCGGTGACGACTCCTGCGCCAGAACTCCCCGCGCCGCTGCCCCCGCCGCCCGGGGCGTCTTCGGACCTACCGACGCCGCCTACCGTCCCGTCGCCCGAACCCGCCGCAGTGGAACACGAAAAGGGCGACGGTCATACGTCCAATGGGCATTCTAAAGGCCCGAAAAGTACGAAGAAAGTCGGCGACGGCCCTGAAAACGTGGTCGCCATTCCGGCGGCAGGCGCCGACGCGCCGCCGGTCAAGCCAACGAGTTCGGGGACTGACACGCCGCCCGTCGGCACGGACAACCCGTCCAAGCCGATGAGTCCGGGAACGGGCGAACCGCCGCTGCCGCCGCCCCCGGGGCCGCCGCCCCTGCCCGGGCCGAGCGCCACGGAGCCTCCGCCGTTTCCCCCGACCGCGAAGATTGAGCCGCCGCCGCCGTCGATCGTTGCGCCGCCCGCGCCGATGCCGGTCCCGATTCCACCGGAGGGCGTGAACCCCGCGCCCATGCAATCCAACGTCGGCGTGATCCCGCCCGAGCCGCCGGCGCCTGTCGGGCCGCCTCCCCCTGCCCCCGCGCCGGTGCGGCCGGCGCCGACCGTGGGCGGTTCCGCGCCTTTGGTTGACAGCTGGGACGAGCAGACCTACGTCTGCAAGCCCGGCGACAACTACGCCAGCATCTGCGTGGCGATCTACAAAACGGACAAGTACGCCAGGGCGCTGGAGGCGTATAACCGCAACCATCCGCGGGCCGGCGACGCCATGCGCGCCACCGGCGCCATCGTACCGGGCGACAAGGTTTATGTGCCGGAGAGCAACGTCCTGGAGAAACGGCACGGCGACATGATCGCCCGGCCCAAGCCGGCCGCCGTCGGTCCCGGTTCGGGTACGGTGCAGGCCGGTTTTCAGACCACCGCCGCACCGCCGCCGGGCGGCACTTACAAAGTTACTGCGGCCGGCGGCGAGTTTCTGGCCCAGATCGCGGTTCGCCTCTGGAACGACCAGGAACGCTGGAGAGATTTGGCCCAGTTGAATTCAGGAATTGATCCTCTCGTCCCCGTGAAGGCGGGAACGGTCCTGAACCTCCCCGCCGCCGCACCCGCCGTCAAGCCGTAAGCCCTAATCGTCGGGAAGCGGGGCAAGGTTCAAGCACCTTCCCCGCTCCCTTACGGTCGCGGCTCCGACAACGCATTTGCGCCCCCCCTTCTTGACCGCGCCCTTCCCAACCATTACGCTACACCATTCGATCCGCCGGCAAGGGAGTCTCTCATGAAGGCGCGTCTTTTCGCGGGGCTGGCCGTCGCCGCCGTCCTGGCGGCCGGCTGCGGCCCCACGACCAACTACAAATATCACATCGCGGTTATCCCCAAGGGGTTGACCCACGAATTTTGGCAGTCGATCCACCGCGGCGCCCAGCGGGCCGCCGACGACCTCGGCAAACAAGGGACCGCCGTCGAAATCCTTTGGGACGGACCCAACAAGGAAAGCGACTCGCTGGAACAGATCAACCTCATCAAGACCAAGGCCAGCATGGGCATCAACGGCCTGGTGCTGGCGCCGCAGGACAGCGTGCAGATGGTCAAGCCGGTGGAGCAGGTCGTCGCCAAGGGCATTCCCGTCGTCATCATCGACTCCGGCCTCGACAAGGACGCGCTGGCCAAAAATCCCGACCTGATCGTCAAATATGTGGCCACCGACAACTACCACGGCGGTCAACTCGCGGCCGAACGGCTCCTGAAAGTCCTGAACGACGCGGGCGCCAAGGAACAGAAGATCGTGCTTTTCCGCTACCAGGCCGGCTCCGAGAGCACCGAGCAGCGAGAAAAGGGCTTCCACGACGCCATCCAAAAGGCCATCGACGACAGGAAACCGGGCGACCCGACGATTACCTGGCTGTCGGAAAACCAGTTCGCCGGGGCCACGGTCAGCGACGCCGAGAAGACGGCGGGGCCGCTGCTCGAATCGATTCGCGACCAGGACGGCGTCGGCATCTTCGCGGTCAACGAGTCGGCCGCCGCCGGGATGCTCAACAAGATGAAGGCCCTGAAACTCCGCAAGAAGTTCAAGTACGTCGGTTTCGATTCGTCCGACCAGCTGCTCGGCGGCGTCCGCGACGGCGACATCGACGGGCTGATCGTTCAAGATCCTTACAAGATGGGCTACCTATCCGTATGGATTTTGGTGCAACACCTGGAAGGTTACGACACGTCGGAAGGCGGCCTGAACCTGAGCACCGGCGAAACCGTCGTCACGCACGAAAACCTGGACGACGACAAGACGCGAGAACTGTTCGTGCCCGAGTTGCAGCAGAAGCGGACCATCGCGCCGCCGGTGTTCAAAAAGAAGTCGTGAACTGCTCTGTAGAAAGCCCCGAAAAGAGATTTCACCGCGGAGAACGCGGAGAGCGCGGAGAAAATGCAATTCGTCTTTCTCCGCGCTCTCCGCGTTCTCCGCGGTGAAATTGTGTTAATGAGTTTTCTCCAGAGCAAGTCGTGAACGGGGAGACGCCCGTGGACGCGCCCGTCCGCCTGACGATGACCGCCGTCCGCAAGCGCTACGGATCGACGCAGGCGTTGGCCGGCGTGGACCTGGAGCTGCGCGCCGGCGAGGTCCACGCGCTGGTCGGCGAAAACGGCGCCGGCAAATCGACGCTGATGAAGGTGCTGAGCGGGGCCGTCCGGCCGGACGCGGGCGTTCTCAAGCTGGACGGTCGGCCCTACGACCCGGCCGGCCCGCAGGACGCCCGCCGCCGCGGCGTCGCCATGATCTACCAGGAATTGACGCTGGCCCCGGACCTGAGCGTCGAGGCCAACGTCGCGCTCGGCCTGGAAACCTCGCGCTGGGGCTTTCTCCGGCCCGAGGTCGATCGCCGCCGCGTCGAGGAGGCGTTGGCGATCCTGGAACACCCCGAGATTCGGCCCGATGCGTCGGTGGCCGGGCTGACGCCGGCCGCCCAGCAGCTGGTCGAAATCGCCCGGGCGCTGCTGCTCGACGTGCGCGTGCTGGTGCTCGACGAGCCGACCAGCTCGCTCACGCAGCAGGACGCCCGCCGGCTCTTCGCCCTCGTCCGCCGGCTGCGCGACCGCGGCGTTACCGTGGTGTACATTTCCCACTTCCTCGAAGAAGTGCAACAAATAGCGGATCGCTTTACGGTGCTGCGCGACGGCCGCAGCGTCGGCGGCGGCCGCACCGCCGACTTCGCCGTCGGCCGCATCGTCGAGATGATGGTCGGCCGCAGTCTCGACGAACAGTACCCGCGGACGCCGCACACGGCCGGCCCGCCGATTCTGGAGTTGACGGACCTCACGGGCGTGGAATTGCCGCGCGGCGTCGATCTGACGCTGCACCGCGGCGAGATCCTCGGCATCGCCGGCGTCGTCGGGGCCGGCCGCACGGAGCTGTTGCGGGCCGTCTTCGGCCTCGACCCGGTGCGCCGCGGCCGCGTCGTGGTCCACACGCGCTCCGGTGCGGTGCGGGAGGACCGATGGGCCGGCCCGCGTCGGCGCATCGGCGAGGGGCTGGGGATGCTCAGCGAGGACCGCAAGGAGGAAGGCCTGACGCTCGACCAGAGCATCGAGGACAACCTGACGTACACCCTGTTGCGGCCTTATACTTGGCTGGGCTGGCTGAACGTCGGCCGGCGGCGGCGCGCCGTGGAGGACTGGCTTACCCGGCTGCGCGTGCGTTGCGCGGGACCGTGGCAGGCGGTCGGCGACCTCAGCGGCGGCAACCAGCAGAAGGTGGCGCTGGGCCGGCTGCTGCATCAGGACGCCGACGTGTTGCTGCTGGACGAGCCGACGCGCGGCGTGGACGTGGGCAGCAAGGCGGAGATTTACCGGCTGATCGGCGCCCTGGCCGCGCGGGGCAAGGCGGTGCTGTTCGTGAGCAGTTACCTGCCGGAGCTGCTGGGCGTTTGCGACCGGCTGGCCGTCATGACGCGCGGCCGACTGAGCGCGGCGCGGCCGGTGGCGGAGTGGACGCCGGAACAGATCATGGCCGTCGCCACGGGCGTATAAGGGCCGAAGGGGCGTCAGCGATGAAGGACGAACGCGAACTCACCGCTCTCCCGCGCCGCCCGCTCCGTTTGCCGGCCGAAACCGGCCCGCTGATCGGGCTGCTGGCCGTCTTCGGGCTGTTTTTCATCGTGCTGGCGGTTCGCGGCCAACTCCACAGCTTTCTGACCCTTTACAACCTCCAGTTGTTGCTCAACGGCAACGCCATCCAGATGGTGGTGGTGCTCGGCGCGCTGTTCGTCATCGTCAGCGGCGGCATCGACCTGTCGGTCGGCTCCATCGTGGCCCTGGCGGCGGTGGCCACGGTCCTGGCCTACCAACTGGTGCTAGGCTACACCCACTCAGTCGAGTTGGCGAGCGTCGGCGCCGTCGCGGCCGGCGTCGGCGCCGGCGGCCTGTGCGGCCTGGCCAACGGCCTGGCCATCTCCTACCTTCGCCTGGCGCCGTTCGTGGTGACGCTCGGCATGATGAGCATCGCCCGCGGCCTGGCCTACTGGCTGTCGGGCCGCACCAAGATCACGCTCGGCGAACCGCCGGATTGGGTCAACGCCCTCCAGGAGGCGGGGAACAAGTACCTGTTTTTCGATCCCGGCGTCTGGAGCGCCGTGCTGCTGGGGTTGGGTTCGGTGGTCGTGTTGCGCTTCACGGTCTTCGGCCGCTACTGCTACGCCATCGGTTCCAACGAGGCGACGGCCCGGCTCTGCGGCGTCAACGTCGGCCTGACCAAGGTGGCCGTTTACACGCTGGCGGGCCTGCTGACCGGCTGGGCCGGCGTCGTGGCGTTCGCCCACGAGAGCGGCAGCGGCGATCCCAACCTGTCCGTGGGGTTGGAACTGGAGGTGATCGCGGCGGCCGTGATCGGCGGGGCCAACCTGCGGGGCGGACAGGGGACCGTGCTCGGCGTGCTGCTCGGCGTGCTCATCCTGGGCGTCCTGGAGAACGGCGTCAACCAGTGCGGCGTGCCGGTCGAGGTGAAGTTCATCCTGATCGGGATCATCGTGGTGGTCAACACGGCGTTGAGCCAGTGGCAGCGGAAGGGGTCGGCGTAGCGGCGCGAGAAAAACCCCGCTGAACTTCCTGCAAGCAGGTCGGACAGCGGGGCCGGAACAGAGAAGAGGCCGGATGGATGGGTGTGAGTATAATGAGTCCTCTGGGAAAGTCAAGAAGGAAAGTAAGAAAATTTCGTCGGGGGTAGGGGCGGCGCTTCCCCCGGCCCCGGCAAAACGGGCGACCGGCCCCTTGCATCGGCCGCCGCCGCGTTTAAGATAGGCTGACCGACGCCCTCGGACGAGCGTCTTCGGCCTCGGAGGCGAAAGGGCGGGGAGACCCCGCCCCTACGGTAGGGGCGGGGTCTCCCCGCCCTTCGCCCTTCGGAGTTGGTTCGGTTGGAAGTTCTCTCTGCCCTCACCCCTGGAGTCGCGCACATGAGAAGACACGCATGGTTGTTGCCGGGCGTCGGCCTGCTGACGCTGGGCGTCTGTTTCCTGGCCGTCGCCCGCGCGCGGGACGACGACGCGGACGACGAGAAGGCCGCGGCGGCCGCGTCCCCGGACGTGCGGAAGCTGGCCGACGCGGTCGGCAACCCGGCGGCTTTGAAGAAGCAGGCCGACATGATGGAAAAGAAGTATGAACTCAAGCCGATCATGTGGGGCTTCAAACCGAAGGACAGGGGCGGTCTCGGCGTCGGCAGCACGCCCGCGGGCATCGAGACGAAGCTGATCACAGAGCTGGGCAAAAAGCCGTTGAAGAACCTGCCGGCGCAGGCCGCCGACTTGCTGAAAATGACCCAGGTGATTCGCGGGATCGCCGAAGTGACGCCGAGCTACGCCGGCAAGTTCACGAAGACCCCGGCCGAGGCGAAGACGTGGCAAGGCCTTGCGGACGACATGAAAAAGGGGTCGGACGAGTTGGAGGCCGCCATCAAGGCCAACGACCCCAAGGCCGTGTATAAGGCGGCCAACGACCTCAACACCAGCTGCGACGACTGTCATACGAAATTCCGCGACAATTAGGACCGCGTTTAAGCAACAGGTCGTGCGGCGTCGTTTAGCCGCGACCCGGAGGGGAGCGCTCCGACCGAGCGCTCCCCTCCGGGTCGCGGCTAAACGGACCCTACCATCCGTATCATTTCTGAGAGGCGATTCGTCGGCCCGCCTGAAATTCCCACCCAAGGAGACCCCGAATGCGGAAGTACACACGGGTTTTGTCCGGCGCCCTTGTCGCGGCGGCGCTGGGCGCCTTGTTCCTGGCGCCGGCCCGCGGCCGGGACGACGACGACAAGGAACAGGCGATGAAGACGGCGGCGGCCAAGGACGCGGTGTTGAAGCTGGTCGGCGATCTGGGCAAGGAGGACGAGTTCAAGAAGGAAGCGGCCGACGTGGCCGCGAAGCACGACATTGAGTTCGTGATGAAGCAGTTCAGGCCGCGCGACAAGGGCGGCCTGGGCGTCGGCGCCGCCCCCGGCGCGACCCAGTACGACGGCATCGAAACGGAGCTGTTGTTCCTGGGCAAGAAGGTGCTGCCGCAGAAAGACCTGGCGGCCCAGCAGGCCGACTTGCAAAAGATGGCCGAGGTGGGCCTGGCCGTCGCGGAGGTCGCGCCGCATTACGCCCCGAAAAAGGACGAGGCCGGAATGCCGATCAAGGACTGGCTGAAGTTCTCTGACGACATGAAAAAGCAATCCAAGGACCTGATCGACGCCATCAAGGGCGGCAACCCCAAAACGGTCCAGGACAAGGCCAACATCCTCAACGGCAGCTGCGACTCCTGCCACACCGAGTTCCGCGACAAGTAGCCCGCGCCTACGGGGGTTGCCGGCGGCGGACGGACGCCCGACCCCGCCCGCCGCTCTGAATTTGGATCGACAAAAGGCGTCCCCTTGACGCCCGCGCGGTGCGCCACCTATGATACTCTCTCTGAATCGCGGGAGTGGCGGAACTGGCAGACGCGCAAGATTCAGGTTCTTGTGCCCTCACGGGCGTGCAGGTTCAATTCCTGTCTCCCGCATTGAAGAAGGAACCTCGGCGAAAGCCGGGGTTTTTTCGTTTCACGAGTCATTCCCCGACTTAGGCGAGCGGCAGGAGGTAGCTTACCCCATTTGAGGTTCTCGGAACGAGGTCGGCCTGAGAAGATGGGCAGCCGATCCATCACCCATCGACTGAGGACTGAGTCATGGACGACTCGAAAACGC
>Ga0182024_10003920_pt1 | contig 34840 bp, 36 predicted proteins | sample P32metaG_FD_120480 | JGI IMG/M metagenome (GOLD analysis project Ga0182024, IMG submission 120480) | Permafrost microbial communities from Stordalen Mire, Sweden - P3-2 metaG (Illumina Assembly) | ecosystem: Environmental > Terrestrial > Soil > Wetlands > Permafrost | place: Sweden: Stordalen...
AGAGCCTGCCTCCGCTTTCCCGGCCAGAGCCATTGTGCAACGATAAAGAGTGGTCCGTCGAGCAATTCTCAGCGGACCGTACGTGTCTAACTGACAGCGTGTCTCAAAATTCCCCGCAGTCCATGTGTTGGTATTTGATTTACTGATAGAGCTGCACGATCCGTTTGCGGTCGTCGGCTGACATGCCCGGGTGTTTGCGAATGTCCCCGCGTGCGGAGAGCAGCCGGCGGTAGCGGCCGAAATATTCGGGGATGTCGCCGCCGAATTGAAAGCTATACATGATGTCGGCAAAAGCCGCGGTGTGCTGCAAGCCTAACGCGTGGCCGGTTTCATGCAGACAGGTCAGATACACGATCGTGTCGCGCAGCAGGGGATCCTGGGGGTTGTCGGGCGGCGGCAACACATATACGGCCGCGCCGCGAATGCCATTCACCACAATGGGCCGCGCCTCGCCGTACAGCCCCTGATTGCCATTGGCCCAGTAGACGCGGATCTGCGCGCGCTCCACGTCCGCCGATTTTTCGAAAGTGAGCTTTCCGGCGGTCGCCGCCTGCCAGGCTTGGAGCGCCCATTCGGCCAGCTCCGGATCGGCCGCGTGACAACCGGTCTCGGGCTCAGTACACGGTTCCACCCAGTAGTGCAGAGTCGCGGCTTGGCTGGCCGTTGGGGCCACCGCTGCCAGCAGCAGGAGCGTCCATATTTTCATTCGAACCTCCGGCGAAAGTCGTCGAACTCGCTGCGCAGTGCGGCCAGGTTCTGTTCCAGCACGGCGATGCGTTCCTCCAGCCCAGAGCTGCGGGATGGCGCCGGCGCTGCGGTCGCGGCCTCATCGGCAATGTCGTCTACATCGCCCGAGAGCAGGTGCGCGTAGCGCGCTTCCCGCGAGCCTGCCTGGCGCGGCAGCTTCTTCACCATTCCCAATTCGGCCAGGTGCTGGAGCGTGTTCTCCACGGCCTCCAGGTCGTCGAATTCATGCAAGCGCTCGCTGCGGCTGCGCAGCTCGCCGGGGGTTTGCGGACCGCGCAGCAGCAGCACGCAAATGAGGGCCGCCTCGCGCCGTCCCAAATTCAGCGTCTCGGTGAAACGCTGGCCATGTTTGGGCACGCGGCTGTCGCGGCCGGTGATGCGCACCGCCAGGCCCTTGAGGCGCAGGCTCTCGAGAGCCTGTTCCACGGTGTCATCGTCGTAGGAGACCACCGGCTCGCGGTTGGATTTCTGATTGCAGGCGTTCACCAGCGCGTTGAGCGAGAGAGGGTAATACTCGGGGGTCGCGATTTCCTTCTCCAGAAGCGCTCCCAGCACACGCGCCTCAGGCCCATCCAGCTGCCAGTCCATTTCTACAGTTTACGTGTATGGGAAACTGGCAGTTTAGCCCTAAATGCCACGATCCTCCGACTCGCGGGTAGCGCTCCGCTACCCGAATTTTCTCCATCATGCCGGAGCGCGCGTGCTCTCGGTGCTGGCTTCGGAGATGCAGGCCGTGGCAGTCGGGTGGCAAATCTACGGGATGACGCACCGCCCGCTCGACCTGGGGCTGGTCGGCCTGGCGCAATTCCTCCCCGGTATCCTGCTGTTTCTGGTGGCCGGCCACGCGGCCGATCGTTTTCCGCGCAAGCGAATCCTCCAAACCTGCGCGGGCGGCTATGCTCTGGTGTCGGTGCTGCTGTTTGCGTTCACAGTTCACGGCTTCTCGGCGATCTATCCCATCTACCTCGTGCTGCTGCTGAACGGGACGGCGCGCGCCTTCAGCATGCCGGCCAGCCAGGCGCTGCTGCCCTCGCTGGTTGCCGAAGAGCACTTCGCCAACGCGATCGCCTGGGGATCTTCGTGGTTCCAGGCCGCCACCATTCTCGGCCCCGTAGCCGGAGGCCTCATCTACGGCATCGCCGTCAGCCCCCTGCCTGTCTATGGCATCGCGGCAATATCTTACCTGGCCGCTTTCCTTATGTATTCGCGCATCGACATGAATCTGGCCTTTCAGCGAACGCGCAAGGCTGCGGCGCCGGAGATGGTGTGGGAAGGCCTCCACTACATTTGGAAGAACAAGTTCGTGCTGGGCGCCATCTCGCTCGATCTGTTTGCCGTGCTGTTGGGCGGGGCGGTGGCGCTGCTGCCGGTTTACGCCCGCGAAATTCTGGCGGTGGGCGCCACCGGTCTCGGCATCCTGCGCAGCGCGCCGGGGGTGGGCGCGATCCTGACGGCGCTTCTTCTGGCGCACCATCCTCTGGGCAAGAGGCAGGGGACCGTGATGCTCGGCTGCGTATGCGGTTTCGGGTTGTTCACGGTGCTGTTCGGCGTGTCGCACAGCGTGGCGCTTTCGCTGGTGGCCCTAGCGCTGACGGGCGCCTGCGACATGGTGAGCGTGGTGGTGCGCTCCACCATGGTGCAGCTCAACACGCCGGATCACATGCGCGGCCGGGTCAGCGCGGTAAATATGGTGTTCATCGGCGCCTCCAACGAAGTGGGCCAGTTCGAATCGGGGATTACTGCGCAGTGGTTCGGCACGGTCCCGGCAGTGGTGCTGGGTGGCATCGGCACCATCGTGGTGGTAGCGCTGTGGACGTGGCTGTTTCCTGAGTTGCGCAAGGCGCCCGACCGTGTAGCGGTGGGCTGATTCCGATTTCTCTCATGGTGTGGCGGGTTCGTGCCGATATAGCAAGGAGAGGACTGCCCCCTGCTCGCCGACGACCTGACCAGAACCATCGCGACGCATGCGATCGACTCTTTGTTTCTGCTGGACGCAGGCGGTGGGATTGCCTACGCCAATCCAGCCGCCGAAAAGATGTTCGGATGGAGCTTCGACGAGTTGAAGGGAATCGGCCTGGTCGATCTTGTCCAATGCTCTTGTGACCGCGGCCAAGCCTGTCCGCAACCGATCTGTCAGGTGCAAACGGGTCCCCCGCCACCGGAACCCTACTACGAAGCGGTCATGCTCCACAGGGACCGAACGCGGGTGGAAGTAGTCTGCTCGAGTGCCCCCATCATGCGGAACGGTGTTCTGGCGGGCGGGGTAGTTGTAATGCGCAATGTGACGGAACAGCGGCGCGCCGAGAAGGCCTTGCGCGAGAGCGAGGAGCGGTTCCGCGCCGCCCTCGAACAGGCGCCCGCCGGGATGGCGCACCTCGATCTCTCGGGCCGCATTCTGATCGCCAATCAAAAGCTATGCCAGATCGTCGGATACAGCCAGGAAGAGTTGGCCGGCCGTTCGATTTCGGAGATCACGCATCCCGATGACGTGGCCACCGACATGCGTAACCTGCGCGCATTGATCGACGGCGCGGTGCAGGGTTACTCGAGGGAAAAGCGCTACGTCCGCAAAGACGGAACCAGTATGTGGGTCAGTTTAACTGCTTCCCTGGTGAGAGACCCTGCCGGAACGCCCCAATGTGTGCTGGGCGTGATCGCCGATATTTCCGATCGCAGAAAGGCCGAAGCGGCTCTGCAAAATAGTCTCGATCGATACCGGTTCCTGGCCGACGCCATCCCTCAAATGGTATTTACAGCTACGCCCAACGGGTTCGCCGACTACCACAACCGCGGCTGGCTGGAATATACCGGCCAAAACACGGAAACGGCGCGTGGAATGGGATGGCAGTCGGCTGTCTATTTCGTCGACTACGACGCTTACCACGACGCCTGGGCGGCATCCATGGCAACCGGGCAGGCATTCCAAGCCGAGGCCCGGATCCGTCGCGCCGATGGCGCATACCGCTGGCACCTCTCGCGCGCCACCCCCATGCGCGACGGCCAGGGCAACATCGATCAGTGGGTGGGCACTTGCACCGATATCGAGGAGCATAAGCAGGCCGAGGCCGAACTGGAGCGGAGAGTGCTGGCGCGCACGGCCGACGCTAGCGAGCAGGCTCTGCGCGCACGGCAGGCCAACCGTGCGAAGAGCGAATTTCTGGCCATGATGAGTCACGAAATCCGCACGCCCATGAACGTCATCGTGGGGCTCGCCGATCTGTTGTGGGAATCGGTAATGCCCACCGACCAGCGGGAGTATGTGCGCATGCTGCGCAAGGCCAGCGAAGCCCTGTTGACGGTCATCAACGATGTGCTCGACCTGTCGGCGGTGGAGGCGGGAAGACTGGAGATTCAACACGTCGAGTTCGATCTGCCGGTGGCTCTGGAGAGTGTCTTGTCGGTCATGCAGTCGCGGGCGGACGGGCGCGGATTGCGTTTGGTGTGCGATGACGCCGCCGATATCCCGAAGCATCTGATCGGCGATCCGGACCGGCTGCGCCAGATCCTGATCAATCTCATCGGAAACGCCATTAAGTTCACGGAGCGGGGATCGGTGACGCTGTCGATTCGAACGGTTGGAGGGACCGGGCCCGGTGGCCTGACCTTCTCTGTAAGCGACACCGGAATCGGAATTCCACCCGAGAAACAGGCCCTCGTCTTTGAGTCGTTCACGCAGGCCGATTCTTCCATTACCCGCGAGTATGGCGGCACGGGCCTGGGCCTCACCATCAGCCGGCGGTTGGTGGAGTTGATGCAGGGGCGAATCTGGGTGGAGAGCGAGCCAGGCCGCGGCAGCACATTTTCCTTCACCATCCCGTTCGATATTCGTACCGGAGGCGAGCCGACAGCCGGCGGCAGCGAAACCGCCGCCGCTACCGTACCCGGCCGGAACCCCGAGCCTTCTCCCCCAGAACAGGCGGGAAGCACCCGCCGCATCCTCCTGGTAGACGACTCGATCGACAACGTGTTTGTCATGAAAGAGTTCCTGAAGGGGACGGATTATTTCATCGATGTTGCGGACAATGGCGCGGAAGCCCTGCGACGAGTTAAGGCCCACGAGTACGATGCGGTCTTGATGGACGTCCAGATGCCGGTGCTCGACGGGCATACCGCAACGCGCATCATTCGCCTGTGGGAAGCGGAAAGGCAAACGCCTCCCGTGCCCATCCTGGCGCTGACCGCGCATGCCCTCCATAGCGAAGTGGAAAAGAGCATGCAGGCGGGATGCACCGCGCACCTGACCAAGCCGATTCAACGCCAAACGCTACTGGCCGCTCTCGCCACGCATGTCCGGAAACCTGCCTTGAGGCGCATCGCCGTGACTGCGCCCGAGGGTTTCGAAGACCTGTCCCGGGATTACCTCGCCCGGCGAAAAGGGAGCCTCGCGGGGTTGCGCGATTCGGTGCAGAGCGGGGACTTCGACCAGGTCCGGCGCATGGCGCACGATATCAAGGGCACTGGCGCCAGCTACGGATTTCCTCCGCTCACCGACGCGGCGCGCGCGCTTGAGCAGGCCGCCATCGCGCGCGATCTGGAGCAAATGGAAGGCGCACTGCGGTCCATGGAAGATTACCTTGGCGCGGTCGAAATCGACGCGCCGTAAAGAATTTCGTAGAACTGACGATACCTATATAGCCATCGTGGCGGCGTGGACCAGGTAGTGCAAGAAAGGAAACCGTACCGTTGTCCCTCCAGAGAATCACCGTTCTGCTGATCGAAGACAGCCCGGACTACGCCAAAGTCGTTCAGCAATGGCTGGCAAAACCTCGCGGCGAGGTGGAATACGTCTTGAACTGGACGGATTCGCTGGCGGAAGGCAGCCGGCGCCTGGCTCAGGGCGGGGTCTCTGTGATCCTTCTCGATCTCAACCTTCCCGACAGCGAAGGGCCCGCCACCTACGCCTCGATTCGGTCTCAGGCCCAGGACATTCCCGTCATCATTTTGAGCGCCGGGGATGACGAGGCCTCCGCGCTGGAAATGATTCAACAAGGCGCCGAGAACTACCTCGTGAAGGGCACCTGCAGTGTTGAAATCCTGACCAGGGCAATCCGCTACGCTGTGGTGAAACATTCCAATCAGGCTAACCGGGCCGACGCCGGCGGGTCGCAGGACAAGGCCGAGGTCATTGCGGTGGTCGGCGGAAAGGGCGGAGTAGGCGTCACCACGGTCGCTTGCGCCCTCGCGGCCGAACTGCGCCGCCGCACCAACCAGGCGGTGTTGCTGGCGGATTTGGATGTCCACACCGGGTTGGTAGCCTTCCTGACGGGCGTCGATTGGCAGTATTCCATCCAGGATGCGATCGCCAATTCCGCGCGGCTGGACAAAGAGAACTGGCAGAAAATCGTGGTCCATGGAGAAAGCGGCCTCGACATCGTCTGCTCTCCTACGGGGATCGACACCCCGGAGTTGCCCCCGGAGCAGATCTCTCAGGTGCTGGCGGCCATCCAGCCGTTCTATCGCTGGATCGTACTCGACTTGGGACGACTGAACAGTTCCTCGATTCAACTGCTGGATTCGGCCAACCGTGTGCTCGTCGTTACCACAACCGGTCTGCCCGCTCTCTATCAGACCAAGAGGACCATAGATGCGCTTCAAAACCACGGCGTCGCCGATCGGATCCGCCTGATCGTCAATCAGATCGAGCCTCTGGAAACCTTCTCCCGAAATGATCTGCGCAGAGTCTTCGGCGTGGAAGTAACGGCTACTCTACCCAGTTGCAGCCGCGAGTTGCACGAGTCCTGCGCTCAGAGGAAGTTGCCCGCCGAAGGTAGCGCCCTGCGCAGAGGGATTGCCCAGCTGGTACATCAGCTCGCGGGCCTCGAAGAGGAAAAACCCCGCCGGATGCTGGAGCCGTTGCGTTCTCTCACGCACCGATTCCGCCGGAATACCGAACCTTCCGTAAGGGAGTAAATCGCCATGACGGACTGCAAGCCGGCCCTGACTCTTTTGGTAGCGGCCAATGCCGAGGAAGCCAAGCAATTCTCAGGCGTCGTGGAACGCGGAGACCGTTGCCGGGTGCTGCGCGTCGCCGACATGCAAACGGCGCTGGCTCGTATCGCCGGAGGCGGTGTCGACCTGGTTGTTGTGAGCCTCGCCCCAGACGGTCGCCCCGGGATGGCGGAGTGGGAAGCGGTCTGCTCTCTTCGCCGGAACTCTCCCGAACTGCCTGTCATTGTGCTCTGCGCGGAAGGCCAAGGCGGTGAGGTGAGTGGTTATTTGGGGTCCGATCCCAGGCTGCGTGTGGTGGAACGAAGTCCCGACGCCGATCTGGCCGGGGCTGTACGGAACGCCATCCCACAGCGCCGAGGCCCCACGGGCACGGGACCCGGCAAAGCCAAGATCATCGCCTTCGAAGGCGCGAAAGGCGGAGTGGGGACAACCACAGTCGCCCTGAACGTAGCCGCCGAGCTGGCGCGGCACGGCAGGACGATCCTGGCCGAAATGCGCATGGTTTCTGGAACGCTGTCGACTTGCTTCGGGCTGCAGCGCCGAATTCGAACCATCGCCGATCTGGCGGCGAACCCCGGAGGAATCGAAGCAGCGGATGTGAAATCCTGCCTGTGGTCCTGTGACCAGGTCCCCGGATTGACCGTGCTCTTCGGCCCCAAGTCACTCCAGGCGCCACAGGAACTGCCGGCCGAACAAATCGAGCGCATACTGCGCATCCTGTCCGAATGCGCGGATTATGTGGTGGTAGATCTTCCCCATTGCTTCTCCGCAACAAATCGAGCCGTTCTGCGCGCATCGGATTGTCTCGTTCTGGTCCTCGAGAGAGATCTCTGGTGCTTGCAGGCGGCGAGCCTGGTGCTTCGCGGTCTGGAAGCGGAGGACCTGCTCCCCCAGTCGGCCGGTGCGGCGGTGGTAAACCGCGTGCCGCTGGCGGCGCCGGCCGAGCTATCGGAAGTCGCGAGCGTCTTGGGAATTCCAGTCATGGGCGTGATACCGCCCGCGCCGGACTTGTGCCTCAGGGCCTACAAAGCGCACATTCCCGTGGTAACGCTCGATCCGGAGAGCTTGCTGGCGGAAAGTCTCGTCGGCCTGGCAGCGTCATTACCCTTGAAAGCCGAATTCGCAGCATCGCCGGCCTCGCACCAATTCCGGGCTTGAAGGCGATCACTCTTTCTGCTCACCGCCCGCGGCGTTGGTCCTCACAAAAAAGTCCAGAAGCAGTTGCAGCTCGCTCTCCGTGTAGCTGGACAGAACCTTCGCCAGCCCCTGCCCCTTCGATTGATAGATGGCCTGGAGCTTGGCGAGAGCCGGCATAACCGGCCGGATAATGATGCTGCGGCGGTCCTTGGGATTCGGCTCGCGCCGGATGTAGCCCGCCTTTTCCAGGCGGTCAAGCACCACCGTAATTCCTCCCGTCGTCAATCGGCTCCATCCGGCCAGCTCGGTGGGCGTCGCCGATCCTTGAAGCGCCAAGACGTGCAGGCATTGCATATCTGTGGCGTTGATCCCCACGTCCTCCGCCACTTTCAGGTTGAAGAGGATGGCGCCGGCCAAGAACCGTCGCACCTCTGTCCCGACGGTCTCGAGCAATTCCGCACGTTTTCGGCTTGACATCGTTTGCAGGTTACCATATTTTAAAAGTATCTTATTTATTGATGTACTTGATTAATGGGACATGCATCGGTGAAAGCGTACAAAGGTCTGGGCATGGAAGGCTTCGTGGCGCGGTGGTATGCCGCCACCACGCTGAAGGACCTGAAGGAGCACCAGGTTCTGGCGCGGCGCGTGGCCGATGAGCTGGCCGCCGGCGCCCAAGTTCTGGAAGTGGCCCCGGGCCGGGATACTTCGCGATCGAACTGGCCAAGCTCGGCCGCGATGTTACCTGTTTAGACATCAGCCACACCTTCGTCGAAATCGCCCGGCGCAACGCCGCCGAAGCCCATGTGAAGGTGGATTTCCGGCAGGGCAACGCATCCAGCATGCCGTTTCCCGACGCTCGTTCGATTTCCTTTTGTGCCGGACGGCCTTCAAGAATTTCTCGGAACCAGTGCGGGCGCTCCAGGAAATGTACCGCGTGCTGAAGCCGGGCGGAAAGGCGCTGATCATCGACCTGCGCCGCGACGCCGCCGGCGAGGCGATCAACCAGTATGTAGACGGCCTGAAGCTGAGCCGGATGAGTGCGCTTTCCACTAAGCTGACCTTCCGGTTCATGCTGCTCAAGCGCGCGTATGCGAAAAGCGACTTCGAGCGGATGATATCGCAGACCGGCTTCCGCAGCTTCGAGATTCGCGAAGACCTGATCGGGATGGAGATCAGTCTGGAACGGTAAAGACTAAACATTGCTCGATACACGGTAGGGCGGACCCCGGGGAAGCCGTGAATGAATCACGCCCTACCGGCCGATCAAGTGCGTCTCGTCCCTGTCGTTTTCCTGGCAGATGAATTCGATTAGGTCCGTATCCAGCATCACGCGTTGGTGCACGGTGACGGTCCACGGCCTAGTGTAGGCCTTCGGATCGTCGATGGTGACTTCAATCTCCAAATGCCCGAAGTCGGGCCGGCGAAAACGCTCGATCATTTTCCCGGTTTCGGTGATCGGACTGCCTTCCACGTCGAGCCATCCCTCATCGCGAAGGCTCGTAGTTACCACCGTTAGCGTGTCGCCCTCCCACTTGCCGGTGGAGTAGCCGAACCACCATGGCTGCGGATCTTTGGGTGAGGGCCGTCCGTCGGTAAAGATCTGACGCACGCCGGCGTTCGCCTCATAAAGAATTGCAATCACGCCGGGAGTCTGGATCATCTTTCTCGGCTGACCGTGGGTGTGAAGCTGCATTAGTCCCAGCGGCAAACAGTGCGCATCGGGGTTGTCCACGCTGTTCTGCGCAACACGTTGCCGGTGCAATTCCGCGGCCCAGGGAGTGAAAGGGAGACCATCCTTAAAAGCGGCGCCGAGGTTCCAGAACTGGCTCTGCCTGACCGAAAGCGGGATCAAATCGCGATTCGCCGCCGCATCTGGTGGCGGCGGGGCGGCCGGCGGTGTTCCGGGCGGCCGCTGGTAGAGCCACACTCCCGAAAGGTCCGGATGGCCATCCGCTGCTCTGGACGTGGGGCCATTCAAGTTGGGCTTCCCGTCGGCCGTCTTGGGAACTCCGGCGGTCGGGTAAGGCGGCCATTGCGCGAAGAGTCCCGCCGGCGCGGCCACCAGCATCGCCAACGCGGGAAACGCCTTGCAGAAATGGAGCGAAGTCGTCATCGCGGCATCCATCAAAATACTCGGTGACGCCGCGGCTGTCAAATCGGGTTACTTGCCGCTTCTCATGCGCGGCAGTTTCGGTGTACCAGGTTCGCAATTCCCAGTAGCCCCAGTCCGGCTCCGAGGAGCAGCGCGGACGGGGCCTCGGGTACGGATGAGGTGGCGGTGTCGAAGCCAGTAACCAACCCAAATCCATTAGTGACGCCATTCCCGCCAACTCCGCCCTGAGTTGTGAACACGCGGCCCATAATGGCGTTGGCAACGACCTCGCCGTTGACATCGAAACCTATGGGACTGTTGCCGGAATTCGCGGCGCCCGATACCTGGACATCCATCAACAGATTTCCCGCCGCCGGATTATAGGTGAAGGGCGCACTAAGAGCAATCGATAAGGTGTCGCCGAACGCCCAGGGCTGGGAAAGATCGCCGCTGAACACCACCGTATTGTCCGTGCCGATGTTCGCGGCGAAGGTGGTGGAGAGCGAGTTCCAATCGGCGCTGGTCGTGGACAGTGAAATCGTCCAGGTGCCGCTATTCATCTGTGTGGCCGGGCTAAAAGATTGGGTATTGAAGAAGCTGAGGCCCGTTATCGTTATCGGCCCAGTGAATACGCTGCTGGTGTATACCTGCTGATACTCGCCTTGGTAGGCGCAGCCAAACGGGATGCAGTTTCCGAAGGTCGGGTCAGCCGGCAGTCCGACTATGAAGCTTGCCGAAGCGGGCAGCGCGGCAAGTACTGCGAGAGAAAACAGTAGTACCTTCATTTGTTCACCGACGCGACAGAGTCAGATTACGAGAATTCGTGATGGAAGTACAGACAACTCCTGACGGAGAAGTACCGAGCTTTTGATGGTTGATTCCTACGGTCAAGTACTATAGAAGATGAGGTCTATGTGTGCCAACCGCGCACAACTGGGTAGACTCTCGAAACGGAGGCCAATATGTCCCTGCGACCGATCAAGCGGCTCATCAAATCTAAACCCACCCTCGAAGGCGCCGGCGTACACTTGCGCCGGGCGTTCGGGTTTGGCAACACGACCGATTTCGACCCCTTCCTGCTCCTGGACGACTTCCGCAATGACGTGCCGGAGGATTACCTGGCCGGCTTCCCCTGGCACCCGCACCGCGGAATCGAGACCATCACGTATGTGCTGGCAGGTACGGTGGAGCACGGCGACAGCATGGGGAACAAAGGAGCTATCGCCGCCGGTGACGTTCAGTGGATGACCGCCGGGAGCGGCATCATTCACCAGGAGATGCCGAAGGGCGACCAGGCCGGGCGCATGCATGGCTTCCAGTTGTGGGCGAACCTTCCGGCCTCGCTCAAAATGACTGCGCCGCGCTATCAGGAAGTCAAAGCGCCAGACATCCCCGAGGTCCGCGACGACGACGACACTCACGTTCGCATCGTGTGCGGAAACTTCTGGGGAAAATCCGGCCCTGTAGACGGGATCGCGGCGGACCCCATCTACCTGGATGTGTCTGTGGCTCCCGGCCGGAAGAAGACTCTACCGGTGGAAACAACGCGGCACGCCTTCGCGTATGTCTTCTCCGGCTCCGGCAAGTTCGGCAATGCGTCCGGACCTCTCGCCGTGCCGACCGAAGGCGTCGGTTGGGCGGAAACCGCGCCTCCTACGGAAGCGGACAATCGCTCGCTGGTGCTTTTTGACCGCGGCGATGAGGTTACGGTACAGGCAGGCGACGACGGGATCCGGTTCCTGCTGGTTTCCGGAAAACCGCTGGAAGAGCCGGTGGCCTGGTACGGCCCGATCGTAATGAACACTCAGGAGCAGCTCAGAGAGGCGTTCGAGGAACTCGAGCGTGGATCTTTCCTGAGGAAGGCGGCGCAGGGGTAGCAGCTCACCGGCGACAAGATCGCCAGCGCTACGTAACGCCGGCGGTCTTGCCGCCGGTGACTTGGAGCGGTTACCTATCGGCCGCCGGCGGAACCTTCCGCTTTGCTAAAATCCGCGGCCTGACGCGCAGGTCCCGTCAGCGCCAGTATGTGCAGACCGGTGTTGGCGCGGTCGGCGGCATAGATGTACCCGCGGTCGTCCACCTCCACATTGTTCGTCTGGATCGCCACTTTGCAATGCTGCTCGGCGCCCTGACCCACGCATCGCTTGTCGGTCTTGTCAGTGATGGCCGGAATGTAATACCCGATCTCCTTGGGGTGGAACGGATCGCGCACGTCCACCGCGCGCACGCCGGCGTTGAAGTGGGCGATGAACAGCACGCGCTTGTAGTAGATCGGGGTGAAGCTCTCGTTGGAGGAATGCGTGCCGAAGCGTCCGCCGGCGGTGCAGAAGTTGCCGCTGGCTTCAGGCACCGTCCAGGTGGATGCGCCCACAGGCTTGGATTCCGTCGTGATGTCGAGTATCCGCACCATCTGCCGGAACTCGCGGCACTCATTCGGTCCCGTCTCGCCGATCAGGGCCAGGAAGTCCTTCACTTGCCCGTCCCTCTGCTTGGCGAACTCGGGGAGCTGCATCTGGAGCATCGGGAACGCCGTGTGCGCGCCGATGTCCGGCGGGAAATCGACCCTCGAGATCATGGGATAGCGCAGGTTTTCGTCGGTCGGCTCCTTGGGACCGTTCAACAGTTTTTCCCGGTCGACGATTTCCAGGATGCCGTCGCGCGCGTTGTCATAAGCGAAATACACGCGGTTGCCTTTCGGCCCCGTGGAAATCGGCCCATGGAGCCCGCCGGGCGTCGGTCCGCGCGCTCCCGGCTGCTGTCCTGGCAAACCGAAGTTGCGGATAAACACCGGATGCTCGGGATCGCTCAGATCATAAATCTGAGTCATGCGCGGCGTGCGCCAGCCAATCACTCCGGAGACCAGGTAAGCGATACCGGTGTCGCATTCCCACCAGCTCTTATGAGTGTCGCGCAAGCCGCTGACAATGACGTTCAGGCGACTCGGCTTGGCCGGGTCGGTGACGTCCCACATTTCGTGCGCGGTGTTGCCGAAGCTGCGCAACAGGTAGAACTTGCTCTTGTCGGCATGCGGCAGATCGCTGCCGCTGCACACACGGGCCATCTGCGCGCCGCCGGCGTCCCCGCCCTCGCCTTTGATCAGCTCGCCCGGAATGTGAGCGATGTATTTGGGATGCTTGGGATCGGTGACATCCAGAATCGACGTGCCGTTCGGCTCATCCTGGCCAGTGAGGGGGTTTCGCTGTACGCCGGCGTGGTGGCCGACGTAGGCGATCCAGCGCTCGCCCTGCTTTTGAATGACGGGCTGATAGGCGCTACGGGCCTGCAGGTCGTTGTAGCCTACCAGCTCCATATTGCTCTTCTCGGCCTTCGGCGGCGCTGCCGGTGCGGTAACCAAACCGGCAAGCGCGCAACCTGTCAGCAGCAATCTGCTCCACCGCATACGCCCTCCTCAAACTAACTTTCTATTGGTGGTACCGGTATTGAAGAATACACCAAATGCCATTGGTAAGACAGGGGGGATGGCCGCTTCCGACAGCGAGAAGTTTGACAATCTTCATAGTTTAACTCATACTAGTAAATGCCTGAGCGCTTTTGCCCACTCGCGGACCGTCTGAACTAAGTCAGTCGATCTGATTCCTTTTCTTAGCCCACCCGACAACCGAGGAGGTTGCCATGTTTGCTTCTGGGCAGAAGTCTACAGGAACTGAGTACACCACCACGGTCGCATTCCTTGTAGTAGCCTTCATTTTTAGTCCGGCTATATTGCTTTTCTTCCGCCCGATGGGGTATCTGTCTGTTTCACTGGCGGTTGTGTGTAGCGCCATATGCGTCGTGATGGCTTGGGTCAATTGGAAGAAGTCATCGCAGCTCTCTATACCTTCCATTGAGGATCAGGGCGCAGAGCGCTAGCGCCTCCCATTTGAATACCGGGCCCCAGAATTATGAGCAAGATCGAATGACACTAATCACTCTAAAGTTCACCGCGCAGGAACTGGAATTACTCAGCAGTCTGGCCGCGGATCAGCTATTCCGCAGAGAGTTCATCGATCCGCGAATGCCAGGCTATAAGCCGAACCGCGAGGAGTTGAGCCTGGGCAAGAAACTCGTCGAACGTTTGCGAGTGACGGCCGATCAGGCTAACAAGAACATGCCGGCGCCCAAGAGAAACGGAGCCGTCAGAACCACCAATGCCGTTTGAACAACTTACTCCGCGGCGGTTTACGTCCAGTTCCATCCAGACTTACGCTCCCGCTGCTTCGGGCGTGTACGGAATCTCGAATGCGCTGGAATGGATTTACATCGGTGAGACCGAAAACATACAAGCTGCGCTCCTGGATCATCTCCAATATCTCTATACGTCGCTCATGAAGCGACAGCCTACGGGGTTTGTTTTCGAAGTTTGCGAGGGAGCGCGCCGATCAGCCCGTCAGGACCGCCTGGTTCATGAGTACGAGCCAAGTTGTAACCAGGATGCGTCGCAGCACCGAACCTTGGAAGGGGCATAAGCATGCAATTCATTCTCACCGGATTCACTCACGACCTGGGATGCCGCATATTCGAATTTGACCGCTTGGGCGAAGACCGAATGCGAACCAAGTGCACCGTCAGGGCCGATCTCGCGCTGATACGAAGATATGGCATCCAAATACAGGACCTGCCGCTCTTGTGCCGGAGCCTTTTGGACCGGAGTGACGAATGCAGCGAGATGCCGTCGCTAACCTTCTCCGAGCAGGAGATGCGCAATTGCGCGGATGAGCGCACCGCAGCTCGCGAGTTGGCTGCCAGCAAACGAAAGTCGCGGAAGCCTTTTGGCCTGGGGGCCCAGCCCTCATGATGCTCAGAGGCTGTCCCCATTGCAAATCAATCGAATTCAGAGGCGTGGGCGTCCGAAACGCCGTGGAACGCGCTTTGTACTGGATCCTCCTGCCCTACCGATGCTCGCTTTGCGGCCACCACTTCTTCCTGCTTCGATGGCGGGCTCCCATCCAAGGGACGGCGTAGCACAGGCATCCCTGCCTGTGTCGGGTTTTCTCGCGCTCGATTCCCCACTTTTTGCTAACATTTCAGGCAAATGCCGTTCGAGCCACGAATCTTGGGCCGCACCGGCCTCGCAGTGGGCCGTATGGGCATCGCGGCCTCTTACGGGGTGCCCGCCGCCGCGGTGGAGCGCGCCTTCGAGCACGGCATCAACTACCTGTACTGGGGTACCTTCCGGCGCAAGGCCTTCGGCGACGCTATCCGGAATTTGAAGCCGCAACGCGATCGCTTTGTGCTGGTGGTGCAATCATACTCGCGAGTTGCCGGGCTCCTCGGCTGGAGTCTCGAAAGGGCGTTGCGGAAGCTAGGGCTGGATTATGCGGATGTTCTGCTGCTCGGCTTGTGGAATAAGCCGGTCTCCGCGGCCATCCTGGACGCAGCGCGTCGAGCCCGTGAGCGGGGCCTGGTGCGGCACCTGGCGCTCTCATCCCACCATCGCCCGCTCATCGCGCAAGTTGCGGCCGGCAGCGACTACGACGTGCTGCACTTCCGCTATAACGCCATCCACCCCGGCGCTGAGCGCGACATATTCCCCGAGTTACCTGCCGCCAACCGTCCGGGAATGGTGGCTTACACGGCCACCAGTTGGGGTCAACTGCTCGATCCGCGGAAATTGCCGGCGGGAGAGCGGGTCCCTTCAGCTGCGGACTGCTACCGCTTTGTCCTGACTCGCTCTGAGGTGGATGTCTGCATGTCCGGTCCGAAGACAGCCGAGCAGATGGACGCCGCCCTCGAAGCGATCCGCCGCGGACCGATGGACGAGGACGAACTGGCGTGGATGCGGCGCGTTGGCGGCGGGCATGCCGGTGGCACGCGTTCGCAGCCGTCGGTTACCGCAGCACCAGCACGGTAAGTCAACTGGTAAGGCGGACCCCTGGTCCGCGCGGGTCCCCCGGACCCGCTCTCGGCTCGTCCAGCAATTGCTGACCACGCCGGCAAGCCGGCCAGGGGGCAGTTGCGGACCGGGGATCCGACCTACCTGCGTGTCCTGTGCTAACTGAGTTCCAGCGCAACAATCGGATGGAAGCGTACGATCAGATGGGGCAAGCTGGTCTCATGATGGATGCCGAACAGTGTTGGGAAGCAATCCGGAAGCGCGACCGCGGTTTCGACGGGCTGTTTTTCTTCGGTGTGCTTACGACCGGGGTTTACTGCCGCCCTTCCTGCCCCGCCCGCCGGCCGCTGCGCCGCAACGTGCGGTTCTATCCCAGTCCCAAGGCGGCCGAACGTGACGGCCTGCGGCCTTGCCGCCGCTGCCGGCCGCTCTCGGAATCCGGAGCGGGCCTGGCCAAGATCCACGAGCTTTGCCGGTATATCGAAAGCCACTCCGGTGAGCCACTCACCTTGCAACATCTGGCGGAGCGCGCCGGCCTTAGCCGGTTTCATTTGCAGCGCAGTTTCAAAGCGGCCGTGGGACTCTCGCCCAAGCAGTATCAGGACGCGCGCCGCATCGAATCGCTGAAGAGCGCGCTCAAACAATCGAAGGACGTCACCGAAGCCGTGTACGATGCGGGCTTCGGCTCCGCCAGCCGCGTCTACGAACGGTCCGACGCGCGCCTGGGCATGACGCCGAACCGTTACCGGCAAGGAGGCCGCGGTTTGACGATCACCCACGCCACCACCGAATCGCCGCTCGGTTTGCTGATGATCGCCGCCACCGACCGCGGCGTTTGCTTCGTGCAGTTCGGAGAAAGCCGCAAAATCCTGTTGGAAGCCTTGCGCGAGGAATACCCGGACGCGCGGCTGGAACGGATGTCGGAACCCGCCAGCCAGGAGTTCCAGCGGTGCATGGAGGCCCTCCGGAACTACCTCGCGGGAGAACAGCCGAGCCTCGATCTTCCAGTGGATGTGCGCGCCACGGCGTTTCAGATGCGCGTCTGGAATTACCTGCAGTCCATCCCTTGCGGCGAGGTGCGCTCCTATGGCGAGGTGGCGGCGGCCATCGGACAACCGACGGCCGCGCGGGCTGTAGCGGGCGCATGCGCCGCTAACCGGGTGGCATTGGCGATCCCGTGTCACCGCGTCATACGCGGATCGGGTGACCTGGGTGGATATCGCTGGGGTGCCGAGCGGAAGCGCGAATTGCTTGAGCTAGAGCGCTCTCACTTGTCCGGCAAAGCAACCGCTCCCTTTGGTCACGGCTCAGTAGCGCCAACAACCACCGCGAAAAATTCGCACTGAACGAGCACGCCGCCCGTGAGATCGGGTTGATGGAAGGTGTGGCGCGCGGGACGGGAGCCGGCATCGGGAAACATGCGCAGCCATTCCGGATTCACGTGTTTTCGATCCTCCAGATTCTTGAGCCAGACGGTCAGTTTGAGGATATCTTCGGGCGTCCCGGACGCGGCCCGGATCACGCGCCCAATGTTAGCGAACATGTTGGCACATTGCTGCTCGATGCCGGGCGGAATCTGGCCGTTGTCGGGGTCCTTCCCCGTGATGCTCCCCGTCATGACAAACGGGCCAATCTGGCTGGCGTTGGGGATGGGATGCGTGTGGTGCAACCCCTCGATTTCGATGCTGCGGCGTTTGGTCAAGCTGTTAGCCCCCGAAGAATTGTAGATTCTACCACCGCCCGTTCCATCGAGGAGGTCGGCATTCTATGCACGGATAACGTAGACTTTTCCGCTGCCGTGCAGATTTGCACAATGGCCATCGCGGCCTCCCCTCAGGCGCTCGTAACCATGCTATGTGACCTATATAGCGAGACTTACAACCTACATTACGCAGCAAGATGGCGTGCGTATCATTTGGCACGCTACTTGCTTATCCTGGCGCTGTGAGAACGGATGCGCCAGTCAATTATTCCGGAGACTGTTAGGTACCATTCTGCACTTGGATTGGTATGAAAACCAACCAACTAGGGCTGGCCATTACACGTTCTGAGGCGTTGAAGGGGAATCAAGAAACCGGCGCCGGTAACGAAATTGGGATTGCAGCAGCGGTCATAGGAGGAGAAATGGCAACGAGTCCGATTCAGGTAGCACCACCGAAACCCTTGGAAGATCCCTTAGCACATCTTCCGTGTTCCAGCATCGTGGAGTATCGCAAGGGACAGCTCATTTACAACCAGGACCAGCCTTCCACCGCCATCTATCTGGTGATCGAGGGAAAGGTGAAGGTTTCGCGCCTGGCAGATGACGGCCACCAGGTCGTCGTGGACATTTACCAGCCTGACGAATTTTTCGGTGAATCCGCCTTTTTGAACTTGGCGCAGCGGGCGGAGCAGGCGATCGCGATCGAAAACACCAAGCTCATGACGTGGACCACCGCCGAAATTGAAGACATCATCCTCAAACGCCCCCGGCTGGCGGTTGCCCTGTTGCAGATCCTGGTTCAGCGCACCATCGGTTTTACGCATCGCATCGAGAGCTTTTCCGTGGATAACATTGCCCGGCGTCTGGCCCGCTCCCTTATCCGCTTTTCCGAGCGGCTGGGAAGCCCCGAAGAGGACGGATCGGTGCGCATGGTGCCGTTCACCCACGAACTGCTCTCGCAATATGTGGGCACCTCGCGGGAAATCGTGACGCACTATATGAACCAGTTCCGGCGGCAGGGATATCTGAGGTACTCGCGAAAAGGCATTATCCTGTATCGCGACGCGTTCCGTGACTGGCTGCGACAGAACGCCTGATCGGTAGGCACTTCAAAGCAGGCACTTCAAAACGGTGTGCGCGCGGTCGTCGTCGTGCCCGCCTGATTGGCCACGGTCGCCTGGAAGGACGCAATCTGCGCGGGATCCCCGCTGACGGGGAACACCGCCAGAAGCAGGAAACTGCCGCCCGTCGCCGAATCTTGAAAATAGGCTTGGAAATCCGGGCCGCCATTCGCGGCGATGGGCCCGGCGAGCGTGTTTCCGGCAGTATCGAAAAACGAGAAGGTCAACCCCGCGGCGGTGCGCGTATTATCGAACCCATCGAGCTGTACCGTAACGCTCGCGGTGGACCGAGTGGCCTCGGCCGTGGTCACCCCAACGGAAGCTGGCGCGATGGTGACGGTCTGTTGGGTAGACGCCGAGCCCAGTTCGGCTGTAAACACCAGCGTGCCCGCGGTAGTTCCGGTTTGGAAGCCCGCTGCCGATTGCGAGCCGAAAGAAACCTGAGTATCGCCAACGCCAAATGTGAACGTTGCGGTGAGGCCTCCGGAGGCGAAGACTATGGCGGGGTCGGTCGCACCTGCAACGGCAGGCTGGAATGCCAGCGTCAGCGTGCCGCTCCCGGCAATGGCGGCAGCGCTATCGAGGGTCACTTGCACGGAACCTTGCTGCGCGCTCTGCGCTTGCGGGAGAGCGATGGTGAGCTGCGGGTTGGGCAGGTTGGGCACGATCCCGGTGCCGGTCAGCCCGTACCTGCGCGCGCCGATGGTGAGCGTCGCGCTACGCGGGCCGGCCGCCGTGGGGAGAAACTGCAGGACGAAACCAGATCCCTGCCCAGGTTCCAACACGCCCGCCGGGACAGCGCCGCTGACGGCAAAATCGCCGCTGCTCAGTGCAATGGCCGGAACCGGAAGCGGCAGCCCGGTCTGATTGGTGATATCGAACTGCAGGTTTACGCTCTGTCCCACTGGCGCCGGCCCAAAATCCACGGAACTACCCAACGAGATCTTGCCCGCGGCGGTCTCCACTTGAAAGGTCAAGCCGGCCACTACCTCGGCCGCCAGTTGAGCCGAGATCCCGTCGGCGCTAATGGCCGCGCTGTAGCTGCCGAGGTCCAATGCCGTGAAGCTTACCGTGAAATCCACCTCCGCCTGGGGACTCAGCGTCGCCGGCAGAGACGGTCCGCCCGACAGCGTGAAACCGGTCCCCGCCACCGCCAGCAAAGTGAGCATGGCTGGGGCGCTCGAAGTATTGCTAATTTGAAAATGAGCGGATACCTCATCGCCGCTCGCCACCCTCCCAAAATCGTAGACCGCCGCGACCGGCTGTACCGCAGTGCCTGCGACCACCGAGAGCTGGAATTGTGCGAATGCTGCCGGCAGCAGCCCAACCGCTAACAGCAGCGCCCGTGACAGGCGATTCATGGCTTGCCCACCGTAATGGCGGGTGCGCCGATACTCAAGCTGGGACTGGACGCGGTGCTGGCCGGCGTGGTGCTGTGGCGAGTCACTACCACGCCGGCCGCCGCGCCGCCCGCCACCAACCCTAAAATCAAGAGCCACTTGGCGTGCGAGTGAGAACCGCCGCCCGCTGCCGCCGCACTTTGGGCCACCGCGCCGCCGGCTGGCTCGGTAATGTATTGGAATGAAACCAGTCCGGCCGAGGCCTGCTCCTTGGAGGCAGTGATTCGAATCTGGAGTCGGCCAGGCGTCCGGTTCAGTTGCCACCCGCGCAGGCTGGCCCGCCCGTGCTCATCGGTGGTGACGACGTCGGTTCGCAGGCCGTTGGCGAAGACGCCGCCGGGCCCCTCATCCGGGAAATGAAAGCTTACGGCTGCGCGGGCCACCGGCCGGCCCGTTTCATCGGTGACCTCTACCGTGAGCGGCCGGACGCTGCGCGCACCCGGAGCGTACACCCCGCCTTCGCCTTCAATAATTTGAATCTGAAGAATTGCGACCTGAGCCGTCGCCGAGCAGGCAAGCGCCACAACCAGCGCTGCCGCCCAATTTGGCTTCACGTAGTAAGGGTTGTTTTAGAAACCGTAACTCTCCGGTTATTCCGGCTTCCTTACCAGCACGACCGTGATGTTGTCCGGACCGCCGGCTTCTTTGGCAGCTTCGATCAGCCGCTGGCAACTGTCCGCGAGCGGAACGCCGTTCCATCCGGCGCGCACAATACGCTCCAGCTCGTCGCCCTGCACAACCCCGTGCAACCCGTCGCTGCACATGAGTAGCAGCGCGCGTCCCTTGAGGGGCAGGGAATAGTAATTCACGGCCAGGGGCGCGCTGGCGCCGATCGCCATGGTCAGCACATGCCGCATGGGGTGGTTGCGCAGGCTTTCTTCATCCAAGCCCAGGGGCCGCCCCACTTCGTTGACCCAGGTCTGATCGTCGGTGATGACGCGGAAGCCGTCCTCATCCAGCAGATAGGCGCGGCTGTCGCCCACGCTGGCAATATCCAGCCCGCTTTCCAGCTCGAGCGCTACCACCAGAGTGGTCCCCATGCCTTCCAGTTCCGAATCGCCCTGGGCGGCATCGAGCACCTGGCGGTTGGCTTCCTCGACCGCCTGTAGCAACACTTGTGAATCCCGCCGATCAGAACCGTGAACTATCTTGGCAACCGTTTCCACGGCCAGCCGCGACGCCCGCTCACCAGCTTTCGCCCCACCCATGCCGTCCGCGAGAACATACAAGCCCAACTGGGGCTCGATGAGGCAGTAGTCCTCGTTGTTCAACCTGACACAGCCTTGGTCGGACGCAGCGGCCGCTTCCAGCATTTCCATGTTCAGTAGCCCAAATTAGCACGAGAAGGCCGCGTTACAATAGGGGCACCCGCCAGAATGATCTGGAAACGCCTCCGCCTCACGCTGGAAATGATCAAGTTCGAGCACTCCGTTTTCGCGCTCCCGTTCGCGCTGACGGGGGCCCTGCTGGCGTTTCGTCAAGCCGGCTATGGCTATGCGCCGGCGGCCCAAAAAATCCTTTGGATCTGCCTGGCGATGGTGGGCGCGCGATCTGCAGCGATGGCTTTCAACCGGCTGGTGGACGCCCCCATGGATGCCCGCAACCCGCGTACGCGGATGCGCCACCTGCCCACCGGCCTGCTAAGCCAGGGATTCGCCTGGAGCTTCGTGGCGATATCCGCTGCCATCTTCTTTTTCGCCGCGGGGGCCCTTAATTCCTTGTGTTTGCGGCTCGCCCCGGCGGCGCTGGCTCTGGTCTTTTTCTACTCGTTCACCAAACGGTTCACTTCGTTTTCGCACCTGGTGCTGGGCTTTTGCCTGGGCATAGCGCCGGCGGCCGCCTGGATCGCGGTAGCCGGCTCGCTCGACGCGCGCATCCTCTGGCTCACCGGCGCCGTTACATTCTGGACCGCGGGATTCGACATCATCTATTCCTGCCAAGATTACGAATTCGATTGCGAACAGGGGCTGTTCAGTATCCCCCGCTCGATCGGAATTGCGGGCGCTCTGCTGGCCGCGCGCGTGCTCCACGTTCTCATGGTGCTCTGCCTTTTGGCGCTGGTACTGACTTTGCATTTGGGAGTACTGGCACTGGCTGGCATCGCATGCATTGTGGCGCTTCTGGTGTACGAGCACAGCCTGGTGAAACCCAACGATCTCTCGCGAGTCGACGCCGCCTTCTTCACCATGAACGGTTACGTGAGCGTGTTATTCTTTCTCTTCTGGGCTGCTGATATATTCCTGCTCAAGCCGGGTATCTGAAATGCAAGTGGTGTTCGAAGATTCGCGATTACTGGCCATCCGCGCCAAAGTGGAAGCTGGCGAACGGCTTTCTTTCGATGACGGCGTAACGCTCTATCGCACCAACGACATTCTGGCGCTCGGCTACCTCGCCAACCTGGTGCGCGAACGGCTTCACGGCAACACCACGTATTTCAATGTGAACCGGCACATCAACCCGACGGACGTCTGTGTGGCCAGTTGCCGCCTGTGCGCCTTCGGTAAGCGCGTGCGCGACCCCAAGGCTTACACCATGTCGCTCGAAGAAGTGTGGCACCGCGCCGGCGAAGGCTGGAGCGAAGCCGTCACCGAGTTCCACATCGTGGGCGGCCTGCATCCGGAACTCACGCTCGATTGGTATTGCGAGATGCTTCGCGGCCTGAAGCAGCGTTTCCCGCAAGTGCATTTAAAGGCTTTCACCATGGTCGAGATCTCCTACCTGGCTCGCCGTGCCAAGATCTCAATCCGCGAGACCCTGGAACGCCTCCGCGATGCCGGCATGGATTCGATGCCCGGCGGCGGCGCCGAGATTTTCAGTGAAGGCGTGCGCCGCATCATCTGCGATCACAAAATCGACGGCAACGAGTGGATCGAAACGGCGCGTGTGGCGCACCAGTTGGGCCTGCGCTCCAACTGCACCATGCTTTACGGCCACATCGAGAACGAAGTGGACCGCGTAGACCACTTGGTGAAGCTTCGCGCATTGCAGGACGATACCGGCGGCTTCGTGACTTTCATCCCGCTGGCCTTCCACCCCGAAAACACGGCGTTGCACCACATCCCCAAGACCACGGGCTTCGACGACATCAAGAACATCGCGGTGGCGCGCCTGATGCTCGATAACATCCCGCACATCAAAGCGTACTGGGTGATGATGACGCCAAGGATGGCGCAGATCGCACTGCGCTTTGGCGCCGACGACATCGATGGCACCATCGTGGAAGAGCGCATCTACCATGATGCGGGGGCGACCACTCAGCAAGGCTTCCGGCGCAGCGAACTGCTGCAACTGATCCGCAAGGCGGGGCGGGAACCGATGGAGCGCGATACGCTTTATAGGCCGGTGCAGCGGACGGAAGCGACGTTCACGGTGCTGGTGTAGAAGCAACGATAGTCGCTTTCAGCGAACGACGGTGAATGCCCGCCGGCGATTCGGGCCGAAACGAAAGATGGCAAAGTCGTCATCGAGAGATGCCGCGCGCTCCATACCCAGACGTCGCATAACAGCGAAACTGGTTCGGTCGACAATTGAGAAATCCTGGTCACGAAAGGTCAACCCGATCTGCCAGGCCGCTTCTAAGTCTGCTGCGCCGACTGCCTCCACAATCGCCACCCCCTCACGCAGGCCTTGCCAGAACCGCTCGGCGGCGCGGCGGCCGATGCGATGCCGGACCAATGTCCACGTTTCGATCAATATATGATCGGTGGTAACCAGCGGCTCGCCTGAGGAGAGAATCCGTTTTGCCAGTGCGTTGCTGTGATCCGATGAGTCAGCGGCGGCGTACCATATCGACGTGTCGACGAAGAGACTCATCGACGTTGGAGCTATCGGCGGCGCGGATTTTTCCGGCTTGATGTAAAAGCTTCCGCGATCATGGCTTTCTTGCTCAGCCTGATGTCGGAGCCGCTCGAAGTGCCGAGGTCGAACACCACCGATGGGTCGGCCGTCGATGCATGACCACCGAGGTCACGTGCTACCAGTTGACGAATATATTCGGCCAGAGACACTCCAAGATCACCTGCTCGCTGGCGCGCCCGGCGCTGAATTTCCGGATCGAGCGTGATCTGGCTGCGTGCCATCATGATGTCACCATCATAGCGCGGAGGCCACCGATCTCAGTCCCAGCCCGACCCCATCGACGCCGGCATGATCTTCATAAACGCCTCTACCGCGTGGATCTGGCCGCCGTACACCTTGAACACCTCCCAAACAATCAGCGCGTTACCCGGACCATATGAATTGGTCTCCCCAAAATTCATACGGAGGAGAACGATTCCGAGCTCCTCATCCACGGCCGCAACCCGGCTCGTGATGCCGGGGTGCTTGATGATGTTCTGCGTCTTGATGTTCTCGCAGCCAGCCCGCGAACAGCCGGGGCCGGCCGTGATGAGACCGTTCTCCACGCGGTAGGCGTCGGGCGCGAAGGGCGCATCCACCGCGACGAAGCTGCCCACCTTCAATCCCGCGGGGTAGAATTCGGCGAGCCGGATCGCTTCTTGCCGCGACGGAAGCTGCGACGCGTCCACCGCCATGGCCATCGTCTTCCCCGGCGTTTGCAGTCCGTCCAGCTTAAAAAGTCCCCCCTCTTTCTGGCTGCGGGTCACCATCGTCTCGATCTCGGTGATCTTCCGGGCAACCACTTTCAGCCGCAGCATGAGGAGCACCGGCGAGTCTCCTTCTTCCATCACGACTTGCGAAGCGGCAACTCCCTGGCGGACATCGAGGATATCTTGCCGGTACGTCCGGAGGCGCGAAGCGTTCTTCCAAAGTCCCTCGCCCAGCCGCATTTCGACGGAGTCCTCAGTGAACCTGACTTTCCCGGCGACCGGCAGAGTGCCCGGATTGTGAGTCACCAGGGCGCCCAGGTACTGCGTGATGAAGCCGCGCAGGCATTCGCGATCGCAGTCTCCGGCCGCGGCGTGTGCGGTAACTACAGTGCCGCCAAACACGGCTAGCAGCAGGGTCGATCTCAAAACGAAGGAAGCTCGCATGGCCACCGATTCTACTCCAATTCCACCCAGGTGCAACGCGCCCGAAAAAGCTGTAGTGTTGTGTTTATTGCCATGCGTCATCCATTATTCCCACTGATCGCCAGCGTCGTGATTCTGGCCGCCGGTGTTCCTGCCCGCGCCCATCACTCCTTCTCCAGCGAATACGATTCCTCGAAGCCGGCCACACTGGAAGGTGTGGTGACGCGCGTCGATTGGCAGAACCCGCACGTGCACTTTTTCGTGGACGTCCAACAGGCGGACGGCTCCATCGTCAACTGGAATTGCGAAACCCGTAGCCCCAACCGGCTGGAAAAGGGCGGCTGGACGCGCGATTCCTTGAAGCCGGGAGACAAGGTGGTGGTCCGCGGCGACATCGCCCGCGACAGTTCCCACAGCATCGATGGGCGGCAAGTCACGCTGGCCGACGGACGGAAGATTCTGTCAGTCGCGAACACTCGATGAGCGTCAACCGCAGACAAGTACTCGGCACGGCAGCCACCGGGTTGGTGGCGATGATCGCCACACGCAGCGGGCGAGCCCAGCCGCAGGGCGTGAAGGCGTTGATATTCGACACCTTCGGAACCGTGGTCGACTGGCGCGGCTCCATCATCGCGGAAGGCGCCGTCTGGGGCCAGGCCAAAGGGATTTCCATCGACTGGGGCCGCTTTGCCGACCGCTGGCGCAGCGGGTATGGGCCCTCCATGGATAAGGTCCGCAAGGGCCAGCTGCCCTGGACCAAGCTCGACGCGCTGCACCGCATGCTGCTGGATGATCTGCTCAAGGAGTTCGGGATCGACGGGCTTACCGAGGAGGAGAAGGACCACTGGAACCGCGTCTGGCACCGGCTCAAACCGTGGCCTGACTCCGTCGCCGGCCTCGCGCGGTTGAAGAAGAAGTACACCATCGCTCCGTGTTCCAACGGGAACGTTTCGCTGCTGACAGACATGGCCAAGAACGCCGGCCTGCCCTGGGATTTGATCCTCGGCGCTGAGGTGGCCCGGCATTATAAGCCGGATCGTGAGACCTACCTGACGGCGGTTGAGTTGCTGAGCCTCAAACCGGAAGAGACGATGATGACGGCGGCGCATCGCGGAGACCTGGAGGCAGCGCGCAGCTTTGGTCTGCGCACCGGATTCATTCACCGGCCTGACGAATACGGCCCCACGCGCCGCGGCGACACAGCCAAGCCGGGCGATTTCGACGTAGTGTCCAGCGACATGCTCGACTTGGCGTCGAAGATGGGCGCCGCGTAGCACAGGCCTCCCGGCCTGTGTCTGGTTTAATTTACCCGCGACAATTCAACCTGATGAACGATGTGCCGCTCGGCCCCAGTCAGTACGTGTATTACCCTAGTCCGCCCGCCGGCACGTTCCGTTACCAGTTTCAGATGCCCTAGCGAAACCGCCAGGCCGACATTTCCATCCGAGGGAAAGATCCCGGTGGCCGTCGCCCGGTCCTGATCCAGGTAGCTCTTGGGTTCCTGCTGGGTCTGGTCGTCCAACCAAATGGCGCGATCGCTGGTCGGCTTGCCGTACTTTTCGAGCAGCAGCGGCTCGACGGTACGGAAGTCGCCAATAAACTCGTTCTCATCGCTGTGTTCCGCGTCGAAAAGAAATTTCACTCGCACCAGTTTGTCATCCGCAAAAATGTATAACAATCGGCCAGTCAGCCCGGCGAACCCGCTCGAATCGTATTGCACGATGGTCTCCGGCTTTTCGGCAAGAACAGCACTCGGCTTGGCTGGCTCGATTGCCATGACCTGAGCCGCGGTCATTCCCCAGGTGGCCTTGCGAAAGTCGGTCTGCGATTGCAGGGGTTGTGCCAGCGCGGCGGATACGAGACTCGCGGCAACCAGAAACGGAGTGCGCACTCGGTTACCAGTATATATGCGGCCCAAACCCGCCCAATTTCTTATGACACAATATCGAGATGACGCGAACCTCGATGTTCCTGGTGCGGCTGTCGGCCGCTCTGTGCGGCGCAGCCTCTCTCGCTTTCGCGCAGACTCCTTGCGAACAACTGAAGTCCCTCTCGCTTCCCAACACCACTTTGACCGCGGTTGAGGCCGTTCCCGCGGGTCCCTATCAGCCCCGGCAAACTCCGGGCCGTGGTGGACCGCCCGCGCAGCCGATCATGCTGCCGGCCTATTGCCGTGTGGCGGCGACGCTCAAACCGTCCACCGATTCCGACATCAAGATGGAGTTGTGGCTTCCCGCCGAGAACTGGAACGGGAAATTTCAGATGGTCGGCAACGGCGGCTGGGCAGGCATCATCAGCTTTCCAGCGATGGCGGCCGCGCTGCGCGAAGGTTATGCCACGTCGTCCACCGACACCGGTCACGAGGGCGGCAACGGCATGTTCGCGCTCGATCACCCGGAGAAGATCGTGGATTTCGGCTGGCGCGCAGTGCATGAAACCGTGGTCCAATCGAAGGCTCTCGTTGCGGCGTTCTACGGCGGCAACCCCAAGTACTCTTATTGGAACGGCTGCTCCACGGGCGGACGGCAGGCCTTGGTGGAAGTGACCAAGTTTCCCAACGACTTCGATGGCGTGCTCGCCGGCGCGCCCGCCAACCCGCACATACACCTGCACGCGGCCGGCGTGGAGCGTTCCATCGAGCTGATGAAGAACCCTCAGGGCGCCCTGTCCGAAGCCAAAGTGGAAACGCTGCACAAGGCGGTGCTGGCGGCCTGCGACAAGCTGGACGGCGTCAAAGACGGGCTGATCGGCAACCCAGAGAAGTGCCACTTCGACCCCGCTGCGCTGCTGTGCAAAGGCGCGGATTCGGACGCCTGCCTCACGGCGCCGCAGGTAGAAACCGTCAAGATCGTGTTCGCCGACGTGAAAACCAAGAAGGGCGAAATCATTTGGACCGGGTACGAGCCCGGCGCCGAGTTGCAGATCGCTTCCTTGAAAACCATCCCCACGCAACCGGGCGGCGGTTGGGACAGCATACGGATTCTGGGCCATCAGGACGCCAACTACGATTGGCACAAGTTCGACCTGGATAGCGACGTGGCGCTGGCTGACAAATCCGGCATCGACGCGCTCACGTTCGATCTTTCGCAGTTCAAGAATCACGGCGGCAAGCTACTGCTGTACCACGGCTGGGCCGACCCCGGGATTGCGCCGGGACACACCGTGAACTTCTACAACGACGTGCTCGCCACCATGGGCAACCAGCAGGACGACTGGCTGCGCCTGTTCATGATCCCCGGCATGCTGCACTGTGGCGGCGGGCCCGGTACCGACCAGTTTAATAAGATGGGCGTGATCGAGCGCTGGCGCGAAGACGGAACGGCGCCCGCCCAGATCCTCGCGTCGCATGTGACCAACGGACAAGTGGATATGACTCGTCCGCTGTGCCCGTATCCGCAGGTGGCGGTCTATAAGGGCAACGGTTCGACCAACGACGCGGCGAATTTCTCCTGCAAGGCGCCGTAACGTTCGTGGGGCAGGGCCATGCCCTGCCGTGGACCGAAGCGCGAGCAGCGCTCCGTACTCAGGTTGGTGAGCTAGGCACGTCTCCCCGTAATTCTCTCAATCAGATTGCGGGCTTCCGCGTGGTCGTCGTCTCTGTTCGCCCGAGACAGCCATTTAAGGGCTCGGGCGTTGGATTGTTTCACACCGCGCCCTTCATGAAAAGCGGTGCCTAGGTGGAACATTGCGTCCTCACGTCCCGCTTGCGAGATGTTGTTGCTTGTAATGGCCTTGCGAAAGCAGCGCACCGCGTGCTCCGGGTCGTGCCTGACACCGACGCCTGCGTAGTATCTGCGGCCCACTTCAACCAGTGCGTCCGCGTCGCCGCTGGCAACTGCACGCCGGTACCAGAACATTGCACGACGATCGTTTCCACGATCCCCATAGACGCTTGCGATATTGCTCGGCGCGGCGGGATAACTTTGGAGCAGCGCACGCTTGAACCATCGAAGAGCTTCCGCGTCATCGCGCCGTACGCCGCGTCCAGCACTGAGGCAGACACCAAGGTGATTTTGGCCAGAAGGGTTGCCAGCACTCGCACTCCGGAGGAACCAGCGGGCGGCGGCGCGCGCGTCGGGATGGACGAGAACCAAACCACTAGGATCACTCAGGCCGTCTTGCAACCAAGAGCCGACTTCCCACTGTGCTTCTGAATCTCCAGCCTCGGCTCGGACCTTCAGCTGAGTCCACCGTTTTCGTGTCATTTCTTAGGCCCCCGGCCCGACTGCTGCCAATTTGAGGCGCGACGGACGTTGTTTATTCATTAAACACAAAGAATGCCGCGAGGGCTACAGTGGAAACAGTGGTTTCCGCATCCAGCCCAAGAACTCCGTCCCGGGCGTTCGGCTGCTTCTTCATACCCTTCTTCGGATTGGGTTTGTTTTTCGCGGTGATGATCGTCCGCGAGGTAATCGCCTCCGCGGGCACGTACACATGGCAGTCGGTGCCCTGCCAGATCGTTGAAAGCGAGGTGCGCGAATCGACCTACCCTTCTCCCTGGTTTGCGTATCTGCGCTACACATGGGCCGACGGCGAGTCCGTGCGTAGTTCCCGCCCCTTTGGAACATACCGCGACGCTCTTCTCTTCACGCGCCGCTGGCCGGCCGGCTCGCGCACAACCTGCTATTTCGATCCTTACGATCCGGCGGGTACCTTGCTCGAACGAAAAGGCACGGGCTTCGCCTTTCTGCTGTTCCTTCCGATCCCTCTGCTCTTCGTATTCATCGGGGCGGCTGGATTCTACAGCGTGGTATTTCGTGTGAAGCTGAAACCGCGCGTCTGGCGTGCTAACCCCATTTCCGGCCGCCGATTCGCGGCCGTATTGCTGATGGTAATCGGCTTGGCTTTGTTCCTCGCATTTCTACTAGGCCCCGTGCGCCACGCCATCGCAGCACGCTCGTGGCCCGCCCAAGAGTGCAAAATCCTTCGCAGCGAAGTCGGCCGGTATCGCACCGCCAAAGGCAGCGACGGCTATTCTCCGCGGATCTTCTACTCGTATGCGGTGGATGACCACGAGCACCGTTCCGACAACTACAGCTTTTTTGAATATTCCAGCAGCGGATGGGCGTCCGCGCGGCGGATCACCAGCCGCTACCGGCCGGGCTCGACGGTAGCTTGTTACGTCAACCCATCCGATCCCGACGACGCCACGCTCAACCGCGATCCGTCACTCGGGTGGCTCTTCGGCCTGCTCCCGCTCGGCCTTCTTGCCTGGGGCCTGGGTCTCTGGCCACGCTAAATCTTCTTTCCCGGATACCGCGCCCGCATCCATTCCACAAACTTATCCGGCGCGGCCATGGTCGATAGGCGTCCCTGGCGCACCAGCGCCCAATCCTCGAATTTCTTGGATTGCTTCACCTCGGCCAGCGTGGTAGGCGGCTCCAGGCGGCCGCCGAATTCCAGATCGACCACCGCCGATTTCGGATTCTTGGGATCGTCGCGCGGCTCCGAGCGGACCGTGGCCAGGCCCACAACGCCCGATACGCCGCCGCTGTGATAAACGAAGACGAGGTCGCCTGGCCGCATGTCCCGGATGGCGCGCACGGCTTGCGGGTTGGTCACGCCATCCCACGCGGTCTTTCCCTCGCGCTCGAGGTCGTCGATCGAATACGTTTCGGGGTCGGTCTTGGCCAGAAAGTATTTCATCGCAACAATCATAGTGGATTGACCGGTTCCGGCTCCATCGCACCGCTAAAATGAAGGTAAGTGTCCCCTCCATTCCGTTCCTATGTGCTGGTATCCCGCGAGCAGATCGCACGCAATTACCGCAATGTCTGCGCCGTGGTAGGGCCGCAGGTGGATGTCGCCGGCGTGGTGAAGGCCGACGCCTATGGCCATGGCGCGCTGGAGGTCTCGCGCGTGCTGGTTGCCGAAGGCGCCCGCTGGCTGGCGGTCAGTTCGGTCGATGAGGGCGCCCACCTGCGCTGCGGCGGCATTCGGCAGGCGCGCATCCTGGTGATGGGCGGCTTCCTGTCCTTCGAAAGCGAGGCGCTGGTGGAGCACGAACTCACTCCCGTGGTGCACTCGCTCAGTCAGATGCGCGATCTGGACCGGCTGGCGCACGACGCCGGCAAGCCTATCCCGTTTCATCTGAAGATCGATTCCGGGATGAGCCGCCTGGGAACACGAGCCGGCGCGGGGGAGATCCTGGCCGCCCTGGCAGATGTACGCCACGCCCGCCTGGAAGGCCTGATGACCCACTTTGCGTCCGCGGCCGATTACTCCACCACGCAGACGGCCGACCAGCTGGCAGCCTTCCACGCCATTTGCGCTGAATTGCAAAACGGCGGAGTCCGCGCGCTCCGTTTGCACACCTCCAGCACCAACGCCATCGGCTACGGGCGCACGGAGGGGTGGCATGACATGGTGCGGGCGGGCCACGCGCTCTATGGCTATGTCTCGCCGGCGCGTGGCGAGGCGCCGCCACAGCTACTGAACGTCCAACCGGCGCTGACCTGGAGGGCCCGCCTGCTGGCGGTGAAAGACATCCCCACTGGCGCCCGGGTGGGTTACGGCGGTTCCTTCCAGGCCTCGAGACCGATGCGCATCGGCATTCTGGGAGCGGGCTATGCCGATGGGGTCTTTCACCGGCTCTCCAATCGTGGCAAGGTCATCGCCGACGGAAAGCTGACGCCAATCCTGGGCACCATCTCGATGGACCTCACCACCATCGATCTCAGCCACACCACGGCTTTGGGCCCTGGCGATGAGGTGACGCTGCTCGGCGTGGAGGGTGAGACGCAGTTGGACGCCCAGCAGATTGCGCGCGTCGCGGGAACCATTTCCTATAACATCCTGTGCAATATCAGCGCACGGGTACGGCGAGTCTACGTGTGAGGTGCTGCCCACTTTCGGACACTGGCCCTCGTGCGCGGTCAGCCCGTTGCTCCTGGCTGTTAGAAACAAATCACTTAAACTGGCACCGCTCGTGCTCATCCACCACCGGATGATCACCCTTCTTCGAGACTTGCGATTCAGCCTGCGGATGGCATACAAGAATCGCGGGTTCACGCTCATCGCAATTTTGACCTTGGCCCTCGGGATTGGAGCGAACACCGCCGTTTTCAGCATGGTGCGCGCCGCGCTGCTGACCCCACTGCCGATACCCGATCCGGATCGGGTGGTGATGGTCTGGACGGCGAACCTGGGTCGTGACCTGCATCAGTTGCCCGCCTCCGGGCCGGACTATCTGGATTGGCAAAACAGCGGCATTTTCGAGCGCCTGGGCGCACTTGAGGAGGGCGGGTTCAATCTCCGGACGGCCAACCGCACCGAACGATTGAAGGGCCTTTTCGTAACGCCGGAGACGTTTCAGGCTTTGGGGCTCACCACCACCATGGGCCGCTTGTTCTCCGTGGAAGATGCGCAACCCGGCCACGAGCCGGTAGCCGTGCTTACCAACGCGCTCTGGCGGTCGAGTTTCGCCTCCGACCCTGCCATTATCGGCAGGAGCATCGTGCTCAACGGCGCGCATTACACCGTGATCGGGGTCTTGCCGGCCCGCTATCGCAGCTTCGCGCAGGAGCAGATTTATGCGCTTCTCGATATGCGCACGCCGCAGGCGCTCGACCGCGGGGCCCGATCCTTTGGCGTGCTGGGCAGGCTGCGGTCAGGGCTGACACTGGAGTCCGCGCAGAAGCGGATGGATGACATCAGCCGCCAGCTGAGCCGGCAATTTCCCGAATCGGATGCCGGTGACTCAGTGGTTCTGCAGCCACTCGAGGAAGCCACAGTGCAAGACGTTCGAGCGCTGGTGCTGGTCCTGTTTGGCGCGGTGGGATTTGTTCTCCTCATTGCTTGCGCCAACATCGCCAACCTGTTGTTGGCGCGGGGTGCGGAGCGCGCCAAAGAGCTGGCGGTCCGTGCCGCTTTGGGCGCGGGCCGGCGCGCCCTGGTCAGCCAACTCCTTACCGAGAGCGTGGTGTTGGCCCTGCTGGGCGGCGTGCTGGGGCTCATCCCTGCGCTTTGGGGCACCGACTTCATCGCCTCGTTCCAGTTGCCGGACATGCCCGATGCCGGCCAGATGCACCTCAACGCCGGAGTTCTGGCTTTCACTTTCGCCTTGTCCATCGGAACGGGTGTGTTTTTTGGTTTGGCGCCGGCCTGGCAGGTCTGGAAAACGGATGTGAACGAGACTCTCAAGACCAGCGGAAGAACTAATACCGGCAGCGTTTCGCAGCGCCTGCGTGGAGTATTCGTAGCTGGTGAGATCGCTTTGACGCTGGTGTTGTTGGTGGGCGCGGGCCTCATGGTGCGCAGCTTCTGGCAGTTTCAGACCACGCCGCCGGGGTATACCGCGCACGGCGTGCTGACCGCGAGAGTGGTGTTGTCTGATCGTCAATACGATACGCCCTCGAAGCAAGTCGCGTACTTTGAAGAGGCGGTGCGCCGGATTCGCCAGGCCCCCGGCGTGCTGGCGGTCTCTGCCGCTCACGAGTTGCCTACGAGCGACGAACTCCATGGGCGCGGCCTCCGGTTTTCCGGCCGCCCCGAACCGAAGCCCGATGATATTCCGATTGTCCTGGTGAATTCTGTGATGCCTGGCTACTTCCGCGCCATGCAGGTGCCGATTCTTCACGGACGGGACTTCAACGACTCCGATCGTTCGGGACGTCCCAGCGTGGCATTAGTGGATCAATGGACGGCCGCGAAATACTGGCCTCACGCCGACCCTGTAGGCCAGTTCATCAAGTTCGGGCGCAAGGACGAGCCCGAACTGCAGATTGTGGGCGTAGTTGGCGACGTGGAGGAGAGCATGCTGGTCAAGCTGCTGAAAGGCCGTCTGGGGGCCGTCTACCTTCCGTTCGCGCAGACGCCGGAAGCCGCCATGTCGCTCACGGTGAGGAACGCGGGCGAATCCATCAACCTGGCGCCTTCCCTGCAGAGGGTCGTGCGCCAACTCGACGCCGATCAGCCGCTGTTTGATGTGCGCAGCCTGGAATCCGCGCGCGGCCTCAGTGCGGCTCCGCAGCGCCTGGCGGCAGTCTTGCTCGGCGGCTTCGCAGCGATGGCGCTGCTGTTGGCCGCGATCGGAGTTTATGGCGTGGTCTCGTACAGCGTGACTCAGCGAACGCGGGAGATCGGGGTGCGGATGGCCCTGGGAGCCGCGCGTTCTGACGTGCTACAACTGATCGTCCGGCAGGGGCTGCTCCTGACGCTGGTTGGCCTTACGGCCGGCCTGGCCGGAGCACTGGCCCTGGTGCAGGCGCTGAAAAGCCTAGTGTTCGGCGTGGGACTCGCCGACCCAGTCACCTTCGTCCTGGTGTGTCTCACGCTAGGTGGCACGGCACTGCTGGCGACTTACATACCTGCCCGCCGGGCGACCCGCTTAGAGCCGATCTTCGCACTGCGCAACGAATAGCACCAACCCCCGCTTGCTAACGCGCGCGGCTCGGTAACGTTCTCTGTCACAAATGGCACTAAAAATGCTCAGGGGGAACTGTTTGGCCCGTTGCATGCCTAATTGCGGTGATATTATGGAGAGCAGATGAGCTTACTGTCGCCGAGGTTGCAATTAAGGGTCGCGCAGAAGCAAATTTTGACTCCGGGCCTCGTCCAGATGGTCACGGTGCTCCAGCTTAACCGGTTGGAGCTAAAAGAGATGATCACACAGGAGATCGTCAAGAATCCGGTTCTGGAGGAATCCACGGAGGAACCGGGCGAAGAGATCACGCCTGAGGAGTTGCTGCCACTACTGGAGACCGACCGGGTCACCGATCCGGCGGACCAGCAGATTCTGGAAGCTTCGGTCCAGGGCGAATCCAGCCCGCTCGATGGGTCCATCAGCGAGTCCGCCATTAATGGCAGTGTGTTCGCCGACGCCGAGGAGACCGCCGCTGCGGTGGCCGTACCGGACACGGTTTCGCCCGATCCAATAGAAGCGCCC
>Ga0182024_10003921_pt1 | contig 34830 bp, 29 predicted proteins | sample P32metaG_FD_120480 | JGI IMG/M metagenome (GOLD analysis project Ga0182024, IMG submission 120480) | Permafrost microbial communities from Stordalen Mire, Sweden - P3-2 metaG (Illumina Assembly) | ecosystem: Environmental > Terrestrial > Soil > Wetlands > Permafrost | place: Sweden: Stordalen...
CGTCGAATTCGTGCGCTTCAATGATGTCGCCAATCTGGAATCGAAGTTCGACGATACCGTTTGCGCCGTCATCCTCGAAACCATTCAGGGTGAGGGCGGCATTTACTCCGCCACAGAGAATTTCTGGAATCGCGCGCGGGCTCTCGCCACGCAGCACGGTGCGCTATTAATCGCCGACGAAATTCAATGCGGACTTGGCCGCACCGGCCGGCCCTTCGCATACCAAAGGTTTTCGTCTAAACCGGACATCGTGACCGTCGCCAAACCGCTCGCTGCGGGTCTGCCACTCGGCGCTATCCTCACAACCAACGAAGTTGCCGCACGCGTCTCACCAGGAGTTCATGGCACTACCTTCGGCGGCGGCCCGCTCGTCTGCGCGACCGCGTTGGAATTTCTAAAGACCGTCGAAGACGCCAAACTCCTTGCCAATGTTCGCGGCCGCGGCGCCGAACTTCGGCAAGGTCTCGAAGCGCTGGCCGCAAAATTCGATTTCATCCGCGAAGTTCGCGGCGAAGGACTCATCCTCGGCGTGGAACTTTCCATCGAGGGCGCAGCCATCGTTGCCGCCGCTATGGAGCGTGGCCTGCTCATCAATTGCACGCACGATTTCACCATTCGGCTGCTGCCGCCGTTCCTGATTTCCCGCGCGCAGGTGCGCGATTTCCTCCGCAGATTTGAGACCGTGCTCGCGCAAGTGGCAGCGAATGTTTCTGTTTCAGCTTCCGTCAGTAAATCAACACCCACACAATACGCCCGTGCGGCGGCAAGGTAAAAAATAAAAATGACCACGACTTCGCTGGCATCCCGACTTTTGTTATCGAACGACCTGCTCACGGGAGCGGAATGGAGCCCCGCGGACACGCGCGAACTGCTCCACCTGACCGCGGAGATCAAGGCCAAACCGGCGCGTTACGCGAATACGCTACGCGGTAAATTCCTCGCGCTGATCTTTGAAAAGCCCTCGCTGCGCACGCGCGTCACTTTCGAGGTTGGCATCCAGTCCATGGGTGGCTCGGTGGTTTTCCTTGACCACACACAAGCGCGCCTGGGCGAGCGCGAATCCATCGCCGACGTGGCGCGCAACCTGGAACGCTGGGTGCAAGGCATCGTCGCGCGCGTTTACGAACAACGCGTGCTCGACGAAATGGCCGCCAGCACTTCCATCCCGGTCATTAATGCATTGTCCGACAAGTTTCACCCCTGCCAGGCGCTCGCTGATTTTTTCACGCTGGAAGAAAAAATCGGCAACCTGCGCGGCTTTAAATTGGCGTACGTCGGCGACGGCAACAACGTTTGCCACTCGCTGATTTTCCTGGCCGCTCGGCTCGGCGTACATCTGCGTATCGCCACGCCGCCGAATTACGAACCAGATCAGGACGTGCTAGAGGACTCCAAGCGCGTGGCCAAGGAAACGCGGTCGAAAATTGAATTGTTCAACGATCCGCGTGAAGCGGTCACTGGCGCGGATGGCGTTTATACGGACTCGTGGACCAGCATGGGTTTTGAGGCCCAGCAAAAAGTGCGCAGCTCGGTCTTTGCGCCCTATCAAGTGAACGTCGCGCTCATGGCGCTCGCTTCGCCGAGCGCGGTATTTATGCACTGCCTTCCGGCGCATCGCGGAGCGGAAGTTACCTCGGATGTGCTGGATGGTGCGCAGTCGGTGGTTCTCGATCAATCCGAAAATCGCATGTACGTGCAGAAGGCCATCTTGCAAACACTTTTTTCCTGAATCGCTCAGTAGCTGCGAATTGTTCGGAATGTCGAAAGATCGTCTTCTCTGGTGGTCGTAGCCGTTCGAACATCGAGGCACAACTGCCGCTTTGCCGACTTTTTTCTCAGCCGGCAAAAACTTTTTCTACGCGAAAGGTACGTCTCGTGAATAAGACCGCACCAAACAAGCCCAAGAAAGTTGTCCTCGCCTATTCCGGAGGACTGGACACTTCGATCATCATTCCCTGGCTCAAGGAAAATTACGGCTGCGAGGTGATCGCCATGATCGGCGACGTCGGCCAGCAGGAAGATCTGCAAGCCGCAAAAATGAAAGCCCTGGCCACCGGAGCTTCGACGGCGACCATCGAAGATCTTCGCGAAGAATTTGTCCGCGACTACATCTGGCCCACCCTGCGCGCCGGTGCAGTCTATGAACACACCTATCTTCTCGGCACCTCCATGGCTCGCCCGGTCATCGCCAAACGGCAAGCGGAAATCGCGCTCGAACTCGGCGCTGACGGCCTGTCTCACGGCTGCACAGGAAAAGGCAACGATCAAGTCCGCTTCGAGCTAGCTTTCAAAGCCATCGCTCCTAACGTGCAAATCATCGCTCCCTGGCGCGAATGGGACATCGATTCACGCGAGGACGCCATCGCTTACGCGCAAGCGCACAACGTGCCGGTCGAGCAAAGCAAGAAAAACATTTACAGCCGCGACCGCAATATTTGGCATCTCAGCCACGAAGGCGGCGAACTCGAAGACCCCGCCAATGCTCCGAATGAAGCCATGTGGCAATGGGTCGTCTCCCCAGAGAAAGCTCCGGACAAACCCGAAGAGGTAGAAATCGGTTTTGAGTCCGGCACTCCCGTAAGCGTCAACGGCACAAAACTAGGCCCGGTCGAGCTTCTTAACCGGCTCAACGACATCGCCGCCAAGCACGGCGTCGGCCGCACTGACCTTGTGGAAAACCGTCTGGTTGGCATGAAGTCTCGCGGCGCCTACGAAACTCCGGGCGGCACGCTGCTCGTCAAAGCCCATCAGGAACTCGAGCGTCTGACGGTCGATCGCGAGACCGCGCATTTTCAGCAAGCGCTCGCGAATCGCTACGCCGAACTCGTCTACAACGGCGTGTGGTTTTCTACTATCCGCGAATCCCTCGACGGCTTCTTCAACGTCGCGCAGCAGCGCGTCACCGGCTCCGTGGGGCTCAAACTTTGGAAAGGTACACTGCACGTCACCAGCCGCAAATCGCCCTTCTCTTTATATCGCGCCGATTTGGCGAGCTTCACCATGGGCCGCTACAATCCTAAGGACGCCGAAGGCTTCATCAATCTTTTCGCGCTACCGGTAACAGTTCGTCCTAAAGCCAAAGCGGAAGGCAGCAACCAATAGTTACGACATGCCCGCCACCGAACGCAAAGACGACCGCCTCTGGGGAGGCCGCTTCGACGCCCCGCCCAACGCGCACTTCGACACCTTCCAGCGCTCCTTCGCGTTCGATCGCCGCTTGCTTCCCTACGAAATCGCGGTCGACCGCGCCTGGGCCCAGGCTCTCGAACCCATCGGCATTTTCACTGCATACGAAGTACAACTGACGTTGTCCGCGCTCGATCAAATCGCCAAACGCGCTGATTCTGATGCTGCGTGGCTCGAATCGTTTGGCGCGGATGCCGAAGACGTCCACCATTTTGTGGAAAAAGCCCTCGTCGCGGAACTCGGCCCGCTCGGCTGGAAGCTTCACACCGGGCGCAGCCGCAACGAATTAGTGGCCACAGATTTTCGCCTCTTCGTCCGCGACGCCGTCGCCAGCTCGCAGAGTGCCGTCGTCGTTTTGATACAAGCTTTGCTAGCGCAAGCGAAAACGCATCTCGGCGTGCCCATGGCCGGCATGACTCACATGCAGCACGCGCAGCCAATTTTGCTTTCGCATTTTTTGCTGGCGCAAGCGGAACCGCTCACCCGCGACATTGCCCGTCTCGAAAGCGCCGCGCGCAGCGCCGATGCTTGCCCCATGGGTTCCGGCGCGCTTTCCGGCAATAGTTTCAATATCGATCGCCAAGCCATCGCCCGCGATCTCGGCTTTTCGAAGGTAACCGCCAACAGCCTCGACGCCGTCAGCGACCGCGACTTCGCGCTCGATTATCTTTTCGCGCTCTGCGGCATCGCCACGCATCTTTCGCGCATCGCCGAAGACTATATCCTCTTCGCGTCGCAGGAATTTGCCTACGTCCAGCTCTCCGACGAGTATTCCACGGGCAGCAGCCTGATGCCGCAAAAGAAAAATCCCGATTCGTGGGAACTAATTCGCGGAAAAAGCGGCCGCATCACCGCGGCGCTAGTCTCTCTGCTGACCACGCTAAAGGGATTGCCCACTAGTTACCAGCGCGATCTGCAGGAAGACAAGGAATCGCTCTTCACCGCGCACGATCAAATCAACGCCATGCTGGGCGTCGCTGCCGGCGCAATTTCCACCACCAGCTTTCATGTCGAGCGCCTTCGCGAAACCGCATCGAATCCTATTTTGCTGGCCACGGAAGCCGCCGACTATCTAGTCCGCAAAGGCGTGCCCTTTCGCCAGGCGCACGATATCGTCGGCAAAGTCCTGCGGCAGGCAGAATCGTCCGGCAAATCCTGGATCACGCTGCCGCTTGAGACGCTGCAGAAAATTTCGCCAAGCTTTGGCGCAGATTTTGTCGACAGCTTGAATGTACATTCCGCGCTTGCCGCGAAAAGCGTTTCCGGCGGCACCGCGCCGGATTCCGTGCGCGCCGCCATCGCCGATTTAGACAGCCGTTTACTCAAACTAGGAGCCACAACATGACCGCGTCGTTATCCATCGCTAAAAATAATTCCGCCAATCGCGTGGAGGACGGGAGGTTGCTTCCGGGTTCGCCACGCTAGCCCTTCCGGAGCCCAAGCTTTGAAGCATGCCCTCTCAGAAGCGTCCCTCCCGCGCGGCTTTCGCTTCGCCGCAACAGCTTGCGGCCTAAAAAAAACCGGAGCTCTCGATCTCGCCATGCTGTCCAGCGAAGTTCCGGCGTCCGCTGCGGCGGTGTTCACGCAAAATCTGGTCGTCGCCGCACCGGTGATTATTTCTCGGCAAAATTTGCGTGCTTCAAAGGGGCGCATGCGCGCCGTAGTCATCAACGCCGGTAATGCCAATTGCGCAACCGGCACCGCGGGTCACGCCGCCGCAATGCGCACCGTCGCGGAAACAGCCAAACGCCTCGCCTGCCAGCCGCAAGAACTTTTCGTCTGTTCGACCGGCGTCATCGGCGTGCCGCTCCCGATCGAAAAAATTCTGCGCGCTTTGCCGCTGATCACGCGTCATCAGCGCCCTTCCGCACGCTCTTTCGCGGAGCTATCACTTGCGATCTGTACCACAGACACACGCCCAAAAACCGCCTCGGCCTCGTTCAAAATGGCGGGCAAGCGCGTCCATTTCGTGGGCTGCGCCAAAGGCGCTGGCATGATTCACCCCAACATGGCCACCATGCTGGCCTTCGTCGCCACGGACGCCAATATCGCACCCGCGCTGCTGCAAAAAACTCTGCAGGAGGTGACTGCGCGCACCTTCAACGCCATTTCCATCGATGGCGACACTTCGACGAATGACACCTTGCTGGTGCTTGCCAATGGCCAGGCCGGAGCGCCCGCCATCAAAGCGAATACTTCCGCGCACCGCGCCTTCCGGGAAGCCCTCGAAGACGTCTGCCGCTCGCTCGCCCTGCAAATCGTCGCGGACGGCGAAGGCGCGCAGCGCGTCATCGAAATCGAAGTGCGCGGCGCAACTTCCGAAGACGCCGCCCAGCGCATCGCATCGACGATCGCCACTTCGCCTTTGGTGAAGACCGCGTTCGCCGGCGCGGACCCCAACTGGGGCCGCATTTTCGCCGCCGCCGGCCGTTCCGGCGTCAACTTCAATCCAGCCAAAGTGGACATTAAGATGGCTGGCATAGCCGTCCTCCGCCGCGGCCAGCCGCTGAATTTCAACGAGCGCGCCGCCAGCAACCGCCTGCTCGCAAAACACGTGCCGATCGTCGTCGATCTCCACGCTGGCCGCTTTTCCGCCCGTTATTGGACCTGCGACTTCACCGCCGAATACGTGCGCATCAACGCCAGCTACCGCACCTGACTTGCGGGAAGTCATCGAAGATGTCATTCCGAAGCGCAGCGAACAAGCTGCTTTCTGCCGTGTGCCCAGCTCGCACGCAGGGTTCGCTCTATTCCGGCGCGTCCGCACAAATCGTTACACACCCGTGCACGTGCCGCCCAGCAGCCCTTTCCCAATCTCTTTCCCATTGCAAAACTGAGGAATTTTCGAGACCATGCCTTTGACCGCTGAATTGCCGGTCATGCGCAGCAGCGTCCTCCGCTACCCCGCGCACCATCCATCGCTCGCAGCGCGCTCCGCGACTCAGAAGTGGGTTCCGGACAGAAGGAGTGAGCAGGTGAAGAAGCTCTACATTGGCAACCTTCCGTTTTCCGCCACGGAGGATCAGCTCAACGAGTGGTTCGCTCAGGTTGGTGTCACTCCCTCAGCCGTCAATCTCATTCGCGATCGGTTCACAGGACAATCTCGCGGCTTCGCGTTCGTCGAAGTTTCGAGCGACGCAGATGCAGAGAAGGCCATCAATTCCCTCAACGGGCAAAACTTCGGCGGCCGCAATCTGGTGGTCAATGAAGCGAAGCCGCAAGCGGAACGTGGCGGGGGCGGTGGTGGACGCGGCGGTTACGGTGGCGGAGGGGACGGTGGTGGCCGCGGCAGTGGCGGAGGGGGCGGTCGAGGCGGCTACGGCGGAGGCGGTGGTGGTGGCCGCGGCGGTGATCGCGGCGGCGGCGGTAGTGATCGCGGCAATCGCTGGTAACGTAACATTTCCCCAACTTCTTCTGGCGGTGTGATTTATTCCGCGCCGCCGGTTTTTCCTGCAGAGTCCCTCTCGCACTAGTCCTCGACGCGGAGTTCTCTCGTCACGCCCTGCTTTGCCTTCCGCAACAAATCACCACGTAACGTGTTTGAAACATCAGTTGAGGAAAATCACTGGTCGGCGGATTTGTGCAGTATCTTCACCGCTGACAGAGTCGACGCAAGCCAGCGCTTTGGAGGGTTCGGAAGCTTTCTTTTAGCGTTTAAGGTTTTATCGCAAAGACGCTAAAGGAAAACATGGATGGTAGAACAAATCTGTTGGAGCGAACCTTCTACATCGGTCCGGCATCCAACGCCTTGCACCGCGCGTACTTGAAATTAGCATGACTACTTGGCACAAACGCGATTGGCAGCAATTTTACGAGCTGGCGCGCCGCCCGTGGCAGCGTCACCGCCCGCCGCGCCCGGTTTACTCGAGCGGCCTGAATCGCGTGCTGCCCGCCGCAGGGTTCAGTCTCTCGGAACTGGACGACGCCAACATCGATCTCGAGCTCGCGGAGCGTCTCGGCCTTCCCGTGGACGCGGGCCGCCTTGGCGCCTACGGACCCAATGTTACCGTGCTGCGCGATTTCGTGCGCACCTCCCGTCAACCGCTATAGCCCGCCACGCTCTTTGACCTACGGCGCTTTCTAACGCGGCCTTTTCCCTCGTGCCCGCCCGAGCGCAGCGAGGAATCTACTTTTTCTGATGGTTCGACCGTCAGTCCGCCAACAACCAGGTGTTTCCATCCGCCGCAAAGTGCGCGTGCTCTCAAGTTCCCCGCAAAAATTCTGATAGGCAAAATTCATTTTCCTGACTACTCTATGGCGCGGAACACGGTGAACCGATGGCGGATTTATCTACGACCGGAGTGACGCGTTTCGGTAGCACGCAGCGGCAAGACAGTTGGTGGCTCGAACTCCTGCCGGTGATCGTAGTCCTTGGTGGCTTCGGCCTGTATGCCACCCTGCGCGCATTCGAAGGGAAATTCTACGAATGGGGGCCGTACATTTCCCCTTTCTATTCTCCTTTAATCGATGCGCAGCATCATTGGTGGCCCTTGTCTCCCGCCTTATTAATTCTCGGCGGCCCGCTCGGTTTTCGCGCCACTTGCTACTACTATCGCAAGGCTTATTACCGTGCCTTCTTTCTCGATCCGCCGGCGTGTGCCGTCAGCGAAAGCAGTTCGCGCAAATATCGCGGCGAAACCGTGTTTCCGTTCGTGCTGCAAAACCTGCACCGTTATTTTTTCTACCTGGCGGTCCTCTTCCTCTGCTTCCTTTGGTACGACGCCATGCTGGCCTTCCGCTTCCCAGAAGGTTTCGGCATCGGCGTGGGGTCGCTCGTGATGCTCGTAAACGTCCTACTCCTCACCACCTACACATTTTCCTGCCATTCCCTCCGCCATCTTATCGGCGGCAAGCTCGACTGCTTCTCCTGTTCCACCTTCGGACCTCCGAGCCACTCCGCTTGGCGTTGGGTCACCATCTTGAATGAACGCCACATGCTGTGGGCCTGGATGAGCCTCTTCTCCGTCGGCCTAACCGACTTTTATATTCGCCTCGTTTCCTCGGGCCACTTGAAGGACATGCGAATCCTGTGACTTCTCCCGCTACTTCCAAATACGAAACGCACGAAAACGATGTGCTCATCATTGGCGCCGGGGGTGCCGGTCTTCGCGCCGCCGTAGAAGCTCTCGCGCAAGGCGCCAGTGTCGGCGTGGTTTGCAAATCGCTACTCGGCAAAGCGCACACGGTGATGGCGGAAGGCGGCATCGCCGCAGCCATGGGCAACGTCGATCCCGCCGACGATTGGCAAACGCATTTCCGCGACACCATGCGTGGCGGAAAATTCCTCAATAATTGGCGCATGGCCCAGCTACACGCCGAGGAGTCTCCGGACCGCATCCGCGAGCTCGAACAGTGGGGCGCGCTTTTCGATCGCACCGATAACGGCGACATCCTGCAGCGCGCTTTCGGCGGGCACACGTTCAAGCGCCTCTGCCACGTCGGCGACCGCACCGGCCTCGAGATGATTCGCACGCTGCAAGATCGCGGCGTCGAGCAGGGCATCGACGTCTACATGGAGTGCACCATCACTCGCCTGCTCAAAGACGGCGACCGCATCGCCGGCGCGTTCGGCTACTGGCGTGAACAGGGCCGCTTCGTTCTCTTCAAAGCCAAATCCGTGGTCATCGCCACCGGCGGCATCGGCAAAGCCTGGAAAGTCACCTCCAATTCCTGGGAATGCACCGGCGACGGCATGTCTCTCGCTTATCGAGCCGGCGCGGAACTTCTGGACATGGAATTCGTACAATTCCATCCGACCGGCATGGTCTGGCCCCCGGGAGTCCAAGGCCTGCTGGTCACCGAAGCCGTGCGCGGCGAGGGCGGCATTCTCCGCAACAAAAACGGCGAACGCTTCATGGAAAAGTACGACCCCAAGCGCATGGAGCTTTCCACCCGCGACGTCGTGGCCCGCTCCATTTACACCGAAGTCAAAGAAGGCCGCGGCAGCCCGCACGGAGGCGCATTTCTAGATATCTCCCAGAAGCCCGCCGAATACGTGAAGCGAAAGCTACCCAGCATGTATCACCAGTTCAAGGAACTCGCCGACGTCGACATCACCAAAGATCCCATGGAAGTCGGCCCCACCTGCCACTACATGATGGGCGGCATTCGCGTCGACGCGGAAACTGGCCGCACCAACGTGCCTGGTCTGTACGCCGCCGGCGAAGCCGCGGCGGGTCTGCACGGTTCCAATCGTCTTGGCGGCAATTCGCTCTCTGATTTGCTAGTCTTCGGGCGCCGCGCAGGTCAGGCCGCCGCCGAACATGCGAAAAACACGGCAACTCCGGCGCTCGATTCCGCAGAAATCGACGACGCCGAACGCCAACTGCTCGCACCCTTTGAACGCACCACCGGCGAAAATCCCTACACCATCCACAGCGACCTGCAAGATATGTTGCAAGCGCTCGTGGGCATTTTCCGCACGGAAGAAGACTTAAAACGCGCCCTGGCCGAACTGGAAAAATTCAAAGCCCGCGCCGCGCAGATGCGCGTCGAAGGTTCGCGACTCTTCAATCCCGGGTGGCATCTCTCGCGCGACTTGCATCACATGCTAACGGTCGCGGAAGCGGTCACGCGCTCGGCCCTCGCCCGCCAGGAAAGCCGCGGCGCGCACAGCCGCATCGATTTCCCCAAGACGGAAGACGCCTGGGGCAAAAAGAATCACGTAATCGCCCGCGATGGCGACTCCATGAAGCTAGTCGAAGTTCCCGTTCGCGAAATGCCCGACGACCTAAAACAAATTCTCGCGGAAGAGAAGTAGCCGGAATGAATCCTCGTGGCCCCATAAATACGAATCCTAGTCGCCCGATACATATAAACGGTCATCCCGAGCGCCGCGAGGGATCTCGCTTTTGACGGTTTTTTATTTCTGTGAGCAACACGCATTAAAAATGCGGAGGCTTTAGAAAAATGCCCGACGTAACCCTGAGAGTCTTCCGCGGCGACCGCGCCACCGGCACCCCAGTCGACTATAAAGTCCCGCTAACTCCCGGCATGGTCGTGCTCGACGCGCTCCATTCGATCCAAGCCCATCAGGCCCCGGACCTCGCCGTCCGCTGGAACTGTAAAGCGGCGAAGTGCGGCTCCTGCTCCGCCGAAGTCAATGGCCGCCCGCGCCTCACCTGCAAAACGCGCATGGACGCGCTGCCACTCAACGCGCCCGTCACCGTTTACCCCATGAAATCTTTCCCGCTCATCAAAGATCTCGTCACCGATGTCAGCTGGAACTACAAGGTGAACGCCAAAATCCCGCCTTTCCAGCCGCGCCCCGGCGTCAAATGGAAAATGCAGCAGATCGACGTGGACCGCGGCCAGGAATTTCGCAAGTGCATCGAGTGTTTCCTCTGCCAAAATGTTTGCCACGTCCTGCGCGATCACGCCAAGCAAGAGCAGTTCGCAGGCCCGCGTTTCTTCGTGCGCATCGCCGGCCTTGAAATGCATCCCCTCGACGGCGCGTCGCGCAGCAAACTCCTCAAGGAAAATTTTGGCCTCGGCCTCTGCAACATCACCAAATGCTGCACCGAAGTCTGCCCCGAAGAAATTCACATCACCGATAACGCCATCATCCCGCTAAAGGAGCGCGTAGTAGACGAGTTCTACGATCCGCTAACCATGTTATTTCGCAAAATTCGAGGCAAGTAGCGGTTGTAGTGGCGGGCCTAGAGACCCGTGATTATGCATCGAGCCGCAACCAAGGCGCCACCCGCGCCAAAAGGAGCGCCATGGAATACAAACTAAAACCCATCTCCAAAGCAGGCATCGCCGAAGCCATCGCCAAAGTCGAACTCTACCGCTATCTCAACGAACCCGAAGAAGCCGAATCCATCTGCCGCGATATTTTAGCCATCGATCCCAAACACCAGCTCGCACTCCGCTTCCTCGGCCTCACCATCACCGATCAATTCGGCTCCGGTCCGCCAGATCGCTATCGCGAAGCGGAAGAAACCTTCCAGAAGTTAACGGAGAGCTACGAGCAGCTCTATTACACCGGCATCCTTTACGAACGCCGCGCCAAAACGCAGCTGCGCAACGGCCAGCCGCCCCACATGATTCTTCCGCTCTTTGAACAAGCCCTAAAGTGTTTCGGCGAAGCCGAAAAAATTCGCCCATCAGGCAACGACGACGCCATCCTCCGCTGGAACCGCTGCGTCCGCCTTCTCGAATCCCCCAGCTACGCCTGGGAAGAACAATTCACCAGCTTCGACTCTCACGACATGCCTCCGGCATGAATGTGGCGCTATCCTAAATTAATGCGTCGCCCAATTTTGCGATTACTATTTCCTGCGCTTGCCGTCAGCCTGTTGTCGCACCCTTTTGTTCGCGCCACTCCTGACAACCTTCATTTCAGCCTGGTCTCGCGAGAAAGGGTGGAAGCGCGGCTAGGCAAATATGGTGGCGACAACGGCCAACGTGAGGCCACGCTCAAGAAAATGTTTGGCGAGGCTGGTTGCGACGATCAGCACCTTTACGAGCAGCCAGTGAAAGGCTCGAAGCTGCCTAACGTCATTTGTTCTCTTCCGGGAACGTCCGACAAGGTCGTCATTATCGGAGCGCATTTCGACCGTGTGTCTGAAGGCGACGGCGTCGTCGACAATTGGAGCAGCGCTTCGTTGCTGCCGTCTTTGTATGAAGCGCTCAAAGGCGAGGCGCGCACTCACACTTACATATTTATCGGCTTTACGGACGAAGAGCGGGGTTTAGTTGGCTCGAGGGACTATGTCAAACAGATGAGTCAACCTCAGGTCGCCGCAACGGAAGCGATGATAAATCTGGAAACGCTCGGACTGGGGACCACCAAAGTATGGCTCAGCCATTCCGACAAGCGCCTGGCAGATGTTCTGCTCTACACCGCGAACCAGTTGCATTTACCTGTCGCCGGACTGAATGTCGAGAGAATCGGTACGAGTAGCGACAGTGAGGAATTCGCGAAGCGTAGAATTCCTCGCATTACCATCCATTCATTCACTCAGGAGGCTTTTAATTCGCGCATTATTCATAGTTCCAAAGATAAATTATCAGCAATGCATCTCGACGATTATTACCAGACCTACCGACTAGTCGCCGCCTACGCGGCAGTCCTAGACAATTCTTTGACCCCTTCCGCCTCGCCAGCCACAAAGTAGATCGTAAGCACTGTTGTCCCAGTTCGCTTTTAGCGTGGCTGCCGGGTCGTTTCTCATTCGACTCAATTTGTCACCCGCCTGCATTCCGCGTAAAATCATCCCTTACGCCGCATGGCCTCGCCCTTCCACATCGTTTCCAACTCCCTGGCGCCTCGAATCCCCGCGCCAAATGCCCACCCGCGCCCAGACTGGCTCCGCGTCAAATTCTTCGGTGGCGATCGCTACCAGGAACTCAAGCGCACCATGCGCACCCTCGACCTCCACACCGTCTGCGAAAGCGCCCGCTGCCCCAACATGGGCGAATGCTGGGAGCATGGCACCGCCACCTTCATGATTCTGGGAGATATCTGCACCCGCGCCTGCGGCTTTTGCGCTGTTCCGTCCGGCAAACCGGTCGGCCCTCCCGATGAAGACGAGCCCCATCGCGTCGCCGAAGCCGTCGCCCGCATGAAGCTCCGCTACGCCGTGGTCACCAGCGTCAACCGCGACGATCAACCCGACGGCGGCGCACAAATCTTCGCCCGCACCATCGAGGAGATTCGCAATCGCGTCCCCGGCTGCAAAGTGGAAGTTTTAATCCCGGATTTTCGCGGCAATTGGGACGCCCTCAATCTCGTGCTCGCCACGCGCCCCGACGTTCTTAATCACAACACCGAAACTGTCCCGCGCCTCTACCGCCAGGTCCGCAAAGGCGCCCTCTACGAACGCTCTCTCGAACTATTGCGCCGCTCGAAAGAAGCCCATCCCGAAGTCCCCACAAAAACCGGCCTCATGCTAGGCCTCGGCGAAGAACCTGCAGAAGTCCTCAGCACCATGCAAGATCTCGCCGCACAAGGCACGAATATCCTCACGCTAGGCCAATACCTGCAGCCCACCCGCGAACATCTCCCCATCGTCCGCTACGTGCATCCCGACGAATTTGCTGAATATAAGGTTCGCGGCGAAGCCATGGGCTTCAGCCACGTCGAAGCCGGCCCGTTAGTCCGCTCTTCCTACCACGCGTTCGAGCAAACCGAATCCGCCACCGCACGTTAATTTCAGAGTGCGGCAGTTTATCCCGAGCGCGTTCGGCGAAGGGCTGACGTCGCTTCTCGGCTCCGCGACTCGACCCAACGAACAAAAAAAAACCGACGCCAAGAGGTCGACGCCGGCAATTCTCAAAGGAGTTCGTGCGGGTTACAACTACGCTGCCGCTGTGGCGGCTGCAGCGGCGGCGGCCTTCTTCGCGGCCTTCGCTACCGTCGACGCTTTGCGCCGGCGCTTGGTCTTCGGAGGCGTTGCAGGAGCTTCGCCAATCAATTCCGCAGTCATAATACTGGTCACAAACAGCTTCGGCCCGTGATCGTCAAAATCCACTGCCGTGCGTTCCTGGTCGGATGCCGTCACAATCCCCAGTCCGTATACTTCGTGCTTGATGGTCTGTCCTTCTTGCATCGTCTGCACAACGTCCTCCTTGAATTCCTTTTCCTCGTATCAATTTCTTGATTCGAATCGCTCGGCGTGACGTCCATCGCGCTAGCGGTTTAGAGTCTATCGAGGGCCCGCGGCTGCGCAGGCCCCGTCCTGCTCCGGAACAGAAAACCAACTACACGCCGGTTACGTTTTCCGCTTGCAGTCCCTTAGGACCTTTTTTCACTTCAAATTCCACTGCTTGCCCTTCATTCAGAGACTTGTAACCTTCCATGGTAATCGCGGAAAAATGTACGAAAACATCTTCTCCGGTTTGCCGCTGGATGAAACCAAATCCCTTTGAAGCGTTAAACCACTTTACCGTTCCTTGTTCCTTCACCTTGCAACCTCGAATTGAATTGCTTTGCCGTCTCGGCTCGTCCTCCGTTCCTCGTGTCTCGATCGCGCATCGCGCGGCCAACCACCCGTCGAACAGATTCCGTCTTTGCCTCTCGCCAAGCAAAACCGGGTCTCGAACTGCAACCTGCGAAACCCTTCCTACACGGCAAAAGTCAATACCAGAGCAACAAACGCTATGAAAAATAGTACTACATTTAGGCGGATTTGTCCATGCCCGAGGTGGCATCCATTGTGCCACTCGCGCTCAGTTAACTGCATTATTTACAATTGCTTACGAAATGTCACAACCCGCTTTATCCGTCCAGCTTTTCCGGTTCGAGCGTCGGTACTGCCTCGCCTACGTCCTTCTTTTCCCAGTACTTACGTACCCACGCTTCCCAGCTCTTCCCCGCCGCGGTATCCCGCCCCGTGAACGCCAATGCCCGGATATCGGCATACGCGATTTTCATTCTCGCGCCGCCACTACTTGGCAGCAACCGCACAAAACTCGTTTCTAACGTCGTCCCGCCGACGCGATCAAAAATATAACCCTCGACGACCGTGCCATCTTTGCTCGTTACCGTCACATCACCGCGATAATCAAAGGCCGTCTCCAGCGCTTTTCGCACATCTTCATCCGTAGCCAGCTCCGGTATCCACCCCTGCACGCTGGCATGCGCAAATCCCGGCGAAACTTCTAGCTTGTCCGGATCGCTTTCCGCATTCACTCCCGGCTGCTCCACCTGCTTGGCGTGTGTCGGCGCGCTCATGCGTGTGTTTCTTCCATCTGCGCTCCGCGCGCGGCCGCTTCGCTCGCCTGAATCTGAATCAAGGGATTATACGAATGCACCGGCTTAGCCGGTTCGTTCAGCATATTCCGCGCTTCCGCGTCTTCGTAATTACCCGCCAGCATGGACTTCACCGTCGCCCACAATCCGCCAAGCCCGCTAAACGTATGGTCCACCGCGGACGCTTCATAACCGCTGTGCACCATGCAATTCGCGCACTTTGCGTTGCCGGACTCCGTCCCGTAATTCTCCCAGGCCGTCGTTTCCAGCAATTCCTTAAACGTATCCGTATAGCCGTCCTGCAGCAAATAACACGGCTTCTGCCAGCCAAATAGGTTGTACGTCGGCATTCCCCAGGGTGTGCACTTGTAATTCTGCTTGCCCATCAAAAATTCCAGAAACAAAGTCGACTGATTAAATCGCCAGCTCTTTTTCCGGTTCGCCAAAATCGACCTAAACAACCTCCGTGTGCGCGCCCGCCCCAGAAAGTGCTTTTGGTCCGGTGCTTTATCGTACGAATACCCGGGCGAGAGCATCATTCCTTCAACGCCCAACTCCATCATCTCGTCAAAAAATGTCCGTACGCTCTTTGGATCCGCACCATCAAAAAGCGTGGTATTGGTCGTTACGCGGAATCCGCGCTTGACAGCTTCGCGAATGCCTTCAACCGCCAGCTCGTACCCGCCTTCGCGGCACACCGAAAAATCGTGGTGTTCTTTCTGCCCATCCATGTGCACGGAAAAGGTCAAATACTTGCTGGGTTTAAAAAGGTGCAGCTTCTCTTTCAAAAGCAGCGCATTCGTGCACAGATAAATGTACTTCTTGCGCTCCACCAAACCTTCCACAATCCTGTCGATCTCGGAGTGCATCAGCGGCTCGCCCCCGGGGATCGACACCATGGGCGTCCCGCACTCTTCCACCGCCCGAAAGCACTGCTCCGGCGTTAATTCCTGTTTCAAAATGTGCGCCGGATATTGAATCTTCCCGCAGCCGGCGCAAGCCAGATTGCAGCGAAACAGCGGCTCCAGCATCAGCACAAACGGATAACGCCTCCGCCCCAGCAATTTCTGCTTCAGCAGATAAGTCGCCACCGTAAATCCCTGCGAAATCGGTACCGGCATCCAACCTCTCAGTAGCACAGGCACTCCGGCCTGTGCGCGCCAGTCAGACGCTCTACCATTGTAACCGAACATCCCAAAATCATCCCGCAAGCTTTTCAAAGCCATGTTATGCCGGCGAAACGGCAGTCCCCGTGCAGTTAGTGACTTCGGGTGCCCCACCCTCGCCGTTTGAGGGTGGGTCTTGCCTACTAAGGTCGACGCTTTTGGCTCAGTTCTGACCACTGCGGCGTACAATCAAATCGCTGAACAGCGTCACGCCAAAAAATCATGCCCCGCGAAAATCTCCTAACCCTCCTCTCCGACTTCGCGCGCCATCCCCGCGATATTGCCGTCGTCCAGCGCCGGGGTTATCGCCGCAAATCCTTCACCTACGCAACTCTCCTGCAAAAATCAGTCGAATTCGCTATCCGTCTGAAATCTCTAGACGTTCGCACCAACGATCGTGTCCTCCTCTGGGCTCCCAATTCCGCCGAATGGCTCATCGCCTTCTGGGGTATCCTGCTCCGCGGCGGCGTCGCCGTCCCCATGGACGACGCCGCTAGTCCGGAATTTGCCCAACGCGTGGCCGTCCAAGCCTCCGTAAAGCTCATCGTCTCTTTGCCTTCTCATCCTCGCCTAAGCACCGAGGCGCCTTTCCTCGACGTGTCGGATTTATCTGTCAGCAGCGCGCAAGATCGCTGCCAAGCCGCAAGGACGCAAGCCGCCCAAAGAAATCTTCCCCTGCAGCAATCCCTCTCCGACGAACCCATCACCCGCAACCACCTGGCGCAAATCCTCTTCACCTCCGGCACCACCGCCGAACCTCGCGGCGTTTTGCTAACCCATGGAAATTTCCTCGCCAACCTCGAGCCGCTCGAAAAAGGCGTTGCCCCCTACCGCAAGTACGAGCGCTGGTTTCATCCCCTCCGCTTCGTCACGCTAGTCCCGCTCAGCCACGTCTTCGGCCAGTTCATGACGCTGCTCGTTCCGCCACTCCTCGGCGCCACGGTAATTTTCGAATCATCGAGCAATCCTCGCGACATCTTTCACACCATCAAACAAGAGCGCGCCACTGCCTTAGTCGCCGTCCCAAGAATCCTCGATCTCCTCTGCACCAGCCTTCGACAAAACGCCGCAAAATCATTCGCCGAAACTTTCCCACGCGCCGCTACAAAGAAATTCCTCCACCGCGCGTGGATCTTCCGCCATTTCCACAATTATTTCGGCTGGAAATTCTGGGCTTTCATCTGCGGCGGCGCAGCATTGCATCCCCACACCGAAGAATTTTTCAAGCGTTTGGGCTACGCCGTAATCCAAGGCTACGGCTTGACCGAAACCGCCTCCCTGATCAGCCTCAACCATCCTTTCCGCGCCACCCAAGGCAGCATTGGCAAGATTCTCCCGGGCCGCCAGTTCAAGCTAGCCGATGACGGTGAAATCCTGATCCGTGGCGAAAACGTCTCCCCCGGCTACTGGCAATCCGCATCAGATAGTCAAAATAAACAAGACGCCGTCATCCTGAGCGAAGCGAAGTATCTCGCTTCCAACGAGGGCTGGCTCCGCACCGGTGACCTCGGCGAGCTCGACGCTGCCGGCAACCTCCGCTTCCGCGGCCGAAAAAAAAACGTAATCGTCACCTCCGCCGGGCTAAATATTTACCCCGACGATCTCGAAGCCGCCCTCCGCAAACAACCGCAAATCCGCGATTGCATGGTAATTCCATTCGAACGCAGCACAAGCGGGCCAAATCAAGAAAACACCGAACCCTGCGCTGTCCTGCTGCTACATCCCGCCGAACCACATCCAAACCAGACCGCTGGCCAAGCTATCGCTGCCGCCAACGCCACCCTAGCGAACTACCAGCAAATCCGAACCTGGTTCACTTGGCGAGACCCCGACTTCCCCCGCACCAGCACCGGCAAACCCCGCCAATCCCAAATCACCGCGCGTGCCAAGCAAATCCTGGCGTGCGACCCGGGAGCGCCGAGCTCCGGATCGGCGCCTTTGCCTTCACCTCTTTCCTCCGCTTCCTCATCGGCCACCTTAACGAAACTCCTCTCGCGCCATTGGCAAACTCCCAGCAGCAACCTCGAACATAATCTAAACCTCTCTTCCCTGGACCGCGTAGAACTCCTCTCGAACCTCGAATCAACGTTCCACGTGGAACTAAACGAGTCCGCCTTCGCGCAAGCCAAAACGATAGCCGACCTCCAAAACCTGATCGCAAACCCGCAAGCCCAATCCGCTCGTTACACTTATCCACGTTGGGCCCAACGCGAACCCATCCGCCTCCTTCGCCTCTTCATCTACTACGCGCTCGTCTGGCCCGCCACGCAACTCCTCGCTCACCCCAAAATCATCGGCCGCGAAAATCTCAAAAATCTGAACGCTCCAGTACTGATCATTTCGAATCACATCACCCGTCGCGCAGACATCGGCTTGATCCTCTTCGCCCTTCCGCCGCGCTTCCGCCATCGCGTCGCCACCGCCATGGGCGGCGAAACCCTAAACGAAATGCGCCACCCTCCGAAGGAATGGTTTCCCCCCAAGCGCTGGCTCTACCAGCTCAACCACTGGTTAGTCACCGCGCTCTTCAACGTCTTCCCGCTCCCGCAATTCTCCGGCTTCCGCGACAGCTTTGAGTTCGCCGGCGAATCCGCCGACCGCCAATACAATGTCCTGATCTTCCCCGAAGGCGTGGTCAATGACTCTCCAGGCGGCGCCATGGCCAAATTCCAGCCGGGCATCGGCCTCTTAGCCGAGAATCTCGGGCTCCCCATCATCCCCATGCGCCTCGAGGGCGTAGCCCAAATGAAGCACGCTCACCGCCGCCTCGCACGCCGCAACGAAATCACCGTTCACATCGGTTCACCCATCACCTTCCCCGCCCACACCCATCCCCAAGAAATCACGACTCACCTTGAATCCGCCGTAAAGCAGTTGTAATGGTGGGTTTATTAAACCTGACGGTTTCGAGTTTGCCTGCTCGAACTCTCGCTTCGCAGACGCTCCTGCGCTCACAGCACGCAACCTAAACCTGGTCAGCTCGTTTACATTGCACCCGGAAGGGAACAAAGCGAGGAATCTGCTTTTGCATCGTCTCTCGTCTACCGCCCCAAATAAGTCGCGAGAAACCACGTATTCCCGAACGGATCCTTCACAATCGCGGCTCGCTCCCCATAATCCTTATCGACCGGAGCTTCGAGCGAACTCGCCCCCGCCCCCAACGCCGCTGCGTACGCCTTATCTACGTCTGGAAAATAAACGTGGAAGTATCCTGGCATCGGCTGCAGCTCTCGCACCGCGTCCTCTACTTCGATCGTGGCGTAATTTATTTTTACCGTCGCGTGCAACACTCTGCCTTCCGGCGACTCCGCCACTCCCTCTGCCTCTGCTTGAAACGCCGCCTGCAAAAAGGCCATCATCGTATGTGCATCGTAACAATGCAGAAAGGGCTGCACGCTGCGCGGCCCGTCCGGATCGGGCGTCCACCCCTTCGGCATCCCAATGTTCCAAACATTGCCGAACGGATCCCGCACCACGCCTTGCCGGTCGCCCCACGGCATGTCGCTCACCTCTAGAAGGGACGTCGCCCCCGCCTCGAGCGCCTTGCCGTAAGTAGTGTCCGCATCTTTGACGTACAAGTGGATGGTCATCGGTCGCGCCGCAAACTTCTCATTCGCGTCTCCCAACTCAATCACGGAATCCCCGACACCCACCTCTGCGTGCATCACCGAGCCATCCGGCAGCGGTATGCGCAGCCGTTCCTCGGCCCCAAACGCTTCCTTCAAAAACTCAATAAATCGCGCCGCTCCATTCACCAAAATATACGGCACGATATTTTTAAATCCCGGCGGCAGGTAACTCGTCCCAGATTCTTTCGGCGATGTCGACGGCGCGGTTCCTTCGTTCATGACTCACCTCCTACGATTGTTCGACGCTCGGCGCTAGAATTCGGCTGCAGTGTACCGTGAGTTCCGAAGGGTGCGCGCTAAGGTGCGAAGCCTTGCTCGGTGATTGAAGCTCGTCCCGCCAATCATCAATCGCCCGCCAAAGCCGCTTCGGGCCGGGCCACCACCGGCGTCTTGGCCACCGCGGGCCGCAACTTGCTCAACTCTTGCCACTGCAGCACGATATCCGCGAACAGCAGCGAAAACGCCACGCACATCCACACAATCGTTTCGATGGCTCCCGGAACGTTTTCCCATCCCGTAACGCCCCCGACGACCCGCACTTCCAGAAAAATCACGGCTACCGCGAAGCTTCGCGTCATCCATTGCCGGTGCTGCTGCACTTTCCCTCGCAGAATAAAGATCATCGCAATCCCGGTCGTGATGATCCACAGCGACATATCCGCCACGGTAGCGATACTGAACGAGCGCGGCGCGCCAAACCGCTCGTTAAAATACTGGATGTACAATCCGAGCGGCGCGGCTACGAACACCCCCGCCACATAAATTCGCCCCGTCACGCGGTGCATCCGCGTGAACCGTTTCCGCAAGCGCTCGGAAAATTGCATCGGACCGAGCAACAGCGCCGAAGCCCCGGCAATTCCATGCGGCAACAACCACCACTTAAACGGCTCGTAGTGCTTCCACACCGGATCGCTGGGTGCAATCAAAAATCGCTCGTTATGCACCACCACGTAGCTCACCATCAACCCGATAAACGCAAACAGCAAATACTTCGGCCGCAGCCAATTGACACGCGTACCTACTCGAGCGCTATCCAATGGTTCCTCCACCACAAGTGAGTTCGGAAAAAGGCAGGCCCAACCGCAACAATGCCTGCAGCATACTCCGCCCCTTGTAGTTCATGCAACGGTTCTGGGTCAGGATCACGCTGTAACTCCCCTCGAATCACACTCTTCCCCCTAACTCCCTCCTAACTCCTTTATTGGCACACGCTTACGAAAAACGCCGGGGTATCCCTCTCTGCAACTCCGTGCGACCCCGCCGTCATCGCATCTGATTCTATGGCAAACTATGCATTCACTGGACACACACCATGGCACACCGCTCGACGCTCGAAGCCGAACCTAAATCCGCTAAGCCTGCCAGAAACTCCGCCGCCGCGTCGCCCGAGCGCGAACGCATCTTTGACGCTTTCCGCCGCTGGGGCTACCGCGCGGCCACCCTCGATCCCATCGGGCTTTTCAAACCCGAACAGCATCCCGATCTGGCGCTCACTGGTCCCATCGCCGACGAGGCTCGCGCCCTCTACTCCGGCACCATCGGCGCCGACTTCATGCACCTTCCAGAACCGGACCGCCGCGCCTGGATTGCCGAGCGCATGGAATCTTCCGCTCCGCAGCCCGACCAGCATAAAATTCTCGAGCGCCTCATTCGCGCCGACCTTTTCGAGCAAGTTCTCCAGGCCCGCTACCTCGGCGCAAAACGCTTTTCGCTCGAAGGCGTAACCGCCTTGATTCCGCTGCTCGACGCCATCCTCGAAGTCATCGGCGAAAACGGCGCCGTCGAATCCGTCATGGCCATGAGCCATCGCGGCCGCCTCAACGTGATGACCCACGCCGCGTGCAAACCCGCGCACGAAGTGGTCTCCGGTTTTGAAGATGTGGATCCACGCAGCGTGCTCGGCGCTGGCGACGTGAAATATCACGTGGGCGCCACCGGAACATACGTCACCACCACGGGAAAAAACATCGGCATCCATTTGGTCTCGAATCCCAGCCACCTTGAAGCCGTCGACCCCGTCGCCATGGGTCGCGTCCGCGCCAAGCAAACGCGCCTCGGCGTAGCGAAAACTCTTTTCGATCCATCGACCGCCGCGCACGAAAAAGTTGTTCCTATCGTAATGCACGGGGACGCTGCGTTTGCCGGCCAGGGCATCTGGGCGGAAACTTTGAATCTTGCGGATTTGCAGGCGTACACCGTCGGCGGCACCATCCACATCGTCGTAAATAATTTGATTGGCTTCACCACGCGGCCCGCGCAGGAACATTCCGCGCGTTTTGCCGCGGATATTGCCAAACGCCAATCCGTCCCAATTTTTCACGTCAACGCGGAAGATGCTGATGCCGTTGTGCGTGTGGGAGCGATGGCCGCGGAATATCGCGCAAAATTTGGCAGCGACGTGGTCATCGATCTGATTGGCTATCGCCGTCATGGTCACAGCGAAGTCGATGACCCCACCATCACGCAGCCGCGCCTCTACGAACTCATCAAGAATCATCCGCCGCTTTGGAAGATTTACGCGCAGCAAACCGGCATCGACCCCGCGCAAACCGTGGAAGCCGTGCGCAACGAATACGAAGGCGAACAAAGCAAAGCTCACGAACTCACCAAACAGCCGCACCTGCGTAAGCTTCCTAAATATTGGCAGCCCTTTCACCGTGGTAAATTCAAGGAATCCTACGAAGTTGCAACGGGATTGTCTCGCGAAGAAATTTCAGAAATCAGCGCCGGCCTGGTGCGCGTTCCAGACGGTTTTCACGTGCATCCGAAAATCGTAAAACTTTTGGAACAGCGCGCGGAAATGGGCCAAGGCCAACGCCCATTTGATTACGGCTACGCGGAAGCGCTCGCGCTCGGTTCGCTGTTGCGCGCGGGCGTTCCGGTTCGCCTCACCGGCCAAGACACGCAGCGCGGCACTTTCAACCAGCGCCACGCCGTACTCGTCGACACGCAAACGGAATCCGAATATACGCCGCTCGCTCATCTAAGCGCCGACGGCGCAAAAAACGGCGCGTATTGCGAAGTTTATAACTCCTCGCTCTCCGAAGCTGCCTGCGTCGGTTTTGAATATGGATTCAGCCGCGACTACCCCGAAGCCCTGGTGCTCTGGGAGGCGCAGTTCGGCGACTTCGTGAACGGCGCGCAGGTGATCATCGATCAATTCATCAGCGCCGCCGAAGATAAATGGGATCTTCCTTCTGGCATCGTCATGCTTTTGCCGCACGGCTACGAAGGTCAGGGCCCGGAACATTCCAGCGCGCGCATCGAACGCTTTCTGCAGCTCGCGGGCGAAGAAAATATTCAAATTTGCCAGCCCAGCAACGCCGCGCAATATTTCCACATGCTGCGCCGCCAGGCGTTGCGTCCGTGGCGCAAACCGCTCATCGTCTTCACGCCAAAGAGCATGCTGCGCCATCCCGAGGCGAGTTCGCCGATCGCAGCGTTCAGCGCGCCAAAATTCCAACAACTCGTTCCGGATACGGAAGTTCAAGACGCGCGCCGCATCCTCATTGCCAGCGGAAAAGTAGGGCACGAGCTGCGCGCCGAACGCCGCCGCCGCAAGGACGACACCACGGCAATTTTCTTTCTGGACCAGCTCTATCCATTGCCGCGCAAAGAAATCACCGCCGCGCTCGAAGCGCATCCCAATGCGCGCGAAGTCATCTGGGTGCAGGAAGAACCGCGCAACATGGGTCCATTTTTCTACGTGGTGCCGCGCCTCGACCAACTGGTGCAAGCGCGCGGCCTGCGCCTGCGCTCCGTAAAACGCAGCGCCAGCGCCAGCCCCGCCACCGGCTCCGCCAAAGCCCACGAGCTCGAACAAAAAACCCTGCTAGCCTTAGCTTTCAACACCACCGCCGCAGCCGAATGATCGCTCGGGCGCCGGTGCGGTTGCTGCTGATCACTTCCGTTTTCGTTCGCGGCCATCATTCACACGGCATTCACACGGACGTTATTCCTGCGTCACGCGCCATCGCGACAATCGCACGTGTCACATCCAAGCCCAAGTGATCAAAATCCTACACCTGCCTATCGCATTCGTCCGCCCTACGGTACACTTCCGCAAGGCCGCCGTGCGCTACGCTCACTCAGCATGAAACGTGTTCTCATTATTGAGGACGATCGCGACATCGTCGAACTGGTTCGCTACAACCTCGCCAACGAAGGCTTTCAGGTTTCCGCGGCATTTGACGGCGGAACCGGACTTAGCACGCTGAAAAAAACTCCGCCAGATTTGCTGCTGCTGGATTTAATGCTGCCAAAACTTTCCGGTCTGGATATTTGCCGGGAAGTGCGGAAAGACGATTCGCTGAATCGCCTGCCAATTTTGATGCTGACGGCGCGCGGAGACGAAGCGGACCGCGTAGTGGGCCTCGAAATGGGCGCGGACGATTACGTCACCAAGCCTTTCAGCCCGCGCGAATTGATGGCGCGCGTGAAAGCGTTGCTGCGGCGCGCGGAGCCGCCGGCAGACGCGCCGCGCATCATCGAAGTGGGAAAGCTGGCGATCGATCCGGCGTCCTACCGGGTAAGCCATTCTGGCAAACCGGTTCCGCTGAGCACGCTGGAGTTCCGCTTGTTGTATTATCTAGCCTCGCGACCGAACCGCGTGTTCACCCGCGATCAGCTGCTGGATGCGGTGTGGGGCACGGATCGCTTTGTGACGCCGCGGAGCGTCGACGTTTACGTGCGGCGCTTGCGGGAAAAAATCGAAAGCGATCCGGAAAATCCCATCCATCTGAAAACCGTTCGCGGTGCGGGCTACTTGTTCGAAACTCGTGCGGCGTAATCTCTTCGCAAAACTCGCTCTAACATTTCTGGCGCTGCTCGTCATCTCGCTGCTGGCTGTGGATTTTCTTGCCGAGCGCGCTCTGCGTAGGGATTACGAACGGGCGGGATTCGCGCAACTGACCTCCGTAGGACGCTTTGCGAAGTTACATCCCCCGCCTCCAGAAACGCTGTCCACTCTCGATACGGCCACACCAGGTCTGCGCGACTGGGTAGCGCAAATGTCGGTCACCGGTGTGCGCATTACGGTGATTACCGCGAACGGCAAAGTGCTGGCGGACTCCGAAGCGGATGCGCGAACGATGGAAAATCACGCGGACCGGCCAGAGATCCGCGACGCGTTGGCGCGTGGAGATGGGCAATCGCTGCGGCGCAGCGTTACCTTGCAACGGGATCTACTTTATTACGCGGTACGCCACAATGCGCCCTCTGCAGAGCCGCTGGTATTGCGCTTTGCGCTGCCGCTCGAGACCAGCGACGCCGCGCTGGCTACTTTTCGGCGCAGCCTATGGCTATGGTCGTTGCTGATCCTATTTATTGCCGGAGCGGCGACCATATTGGTGTCGCGAGCGTTCAGCGACCGTGTGAACCGCTTAAAGGAATTTTCACGGCGGGTGGCGAGCGGCGATTTTCGCCCGCTGCCGAGCGACGGAACGGGCGACGCCCTCGAAGCGCTGGGCATGTCGTTGAATCAGACTGCGGCGCGTCTGGACGGAACCATTCGAACGCTTACCGAGGAGCGCAATCTTTCCTCGGCAATTCTGGGCAGCATGGTGGAAGGCGTGGCGGTGGTGAACGGATCGGAGCGACTGGTGTTTGCGAATCCGGGCTTCGCGGAAATTCTGGCGATCGATGTGCCGCCGCAATCGGGAAGCGCGCTGGTCGAAGTGGTGCGGCAATCGGAGTTGATCGAAGCGGTGCGGCAGGTGCTGCGCGGAGAACCGCGCGTCGAAGCGGAAATCGTGACGGGGACGCTGCGGCAACATTTTTTCGCCGCGACAGTCGCAAGTGTGTCGGCAGGAAAAACTTCCGGAGCGGTGATTGTGCTGCACGACATCACGGATTTGCGGAAGCTGGAGCGCGTGCGGCGAGATTTTGTGGCGAATGTGTCGCACGAATTCCGGACGCCTTTAACCGCGATTCAGGGATTTGCAGAAACGCTGCTGGCCGGAGCGATTGATGATCCGCAAAATCGCGGACGTTTTCTGGAAATCATCGTGGAGCATTCGCGGCGGCTAGCGCGGCTTACGGACGACTTGCTGAAACTTTCGAAGATGGATGCGGACCGGCTGGAACTGGAAATCAGCGACGTTAGCGTTACACAGTTCGTGGCCATCTGCCTCGAGACGGCGCAGCGCAGGGCGGTCGAAAAAGATTTGCATCTGGTGGTGAACGTTCCCGAGGATCTTCCGGATATCGCGGCGGACCGGCGGCGGCTGGCGGAAGTGCTGCAAAATTTACTGGACAATGCGATGCAGTACACGCTGGCGGGTGGAAAAATTACGTTGAGCGCGCGGCACACGGACCATGAAGTGGTCTTCACGGTTTCCGACACCGGGATCGGAATTCCAAAGGCGGATCAATCCAGGATTTTTGAGCGCTTTTATCGCGTGGATGCCGCGCGCTCGCGCGAGGTTGGCGGGACGGGGCTGGGCCTGGCAATCGCTAAGCATCTCGTCGAAGTGCATGGCGGGCGACTGTGGGTGGACAGTGAGATTGGGCAGGGCTCACAGTTTCATTTTTCGGTGCCGGAATTTGCGCCGGAGCATGCGGCGGCGCGGCCGGTCGGGACGCCGGCAGGAGCGCGTCCTGGTGGATCGCGGACGGTTACGCACTGAGTAGTTTGCCGTTCCCGTTTCTCTCAGCTTCGAGCCATAGCCCGGACCCATCCAGCGAAAGCATGCCAAACCCATGTTCTTCCGAAGTAAAGCGCTAACTGCTGAAAGATAATAAGGAAAGCACCAGCCCAAACCGTAGCACGGTGGACCCGCCGCGTTGCCCAGAGATCGTAGGCAATGAGCAGCAGAATGAACATGTAGGACAGTCGCTCTGCCATTGTTGCGCTCACGCCAAATGCCCTGGTGTGCAGGAACCCGTGCAAATGCCAACGAGCAATGGGAGCGGCCATCAGCGCCGCCGAAGCCACGACTATCAGCCGTTTGTGCGCCGCAGAATCAAATCGTGCGCGGTAAGCGAACACAATCAGTGCTGCGAACGCGACAACATTGGCAAGCGGGAAAACATAGAATCCCAGTGGATCGCGCACAAAGGATCCACGCGCCAACTGGTCGGTTGCCGCCCAGACCCCCACAATTAGCATCGCGCTAGCCAAAATAAAGCCCGCGATGCCAAGTCGGCGATGAACATCGACCCGCCCGGCAACCGTCAAGGACGTCTGCGCAATCAGCAGCAGAATCCAGCAAGAAAACACTATGGCATGCACATGAATCGCGAGGCTAGGCAGCGGTGCGCGGAGGGCTCCGGCGAGATAATAGCTGGGCGCGAAGCCCACAAAAACTATAATCAGCATAAGCCAGGCGACGGCGGGGAAAAAAACATGATCAAACCGTCTGCCGGGCAGATTGCTGGCGGGAACCGAACATTGCTGTTGCGCTAAGGTCGTGGCCATCGTTCCTCCAGTGCTCGAGCAGCCGAAGCTTTCGCGGTGCTCTGGAAAGACTGATCGGGCGATTCGCGAACGAGTGTCGGATTACCGTGTTCAGCGCCGGTACGTCCTGACAAAATTCTGAAACTTTGCTGATAAAATCCTGAGAACTCCCCAAGGGCTACCTATGACCGCTTCTGTCGACCGGGTTTATGAGTTTGGCAAATGGCGTCTAGACCCCGCCGAGCACTTCCTGCTGCGAAACGGCTCTGCCGTTCCCGTAGGTCCCAAGCTTTTCGACACCCTCCTGCTGCTCGTGGAGAATGCCGGCCGTCTGGTCACCAAAGAAGAGTTCATGAGGCGTGTTTGGGCCGACAGCTTCGTCGAGGACTTGGTACTTACGCAAAATATCTCGCAGTTGCGGAAGATCCTTGGGAATGGTGAGGAACCGGTTATCGAGACCGTGCCGAAGCGGGGTTATCGGCTCGTGATTCCGGTGATGGCTAGCGAAAGAGCCCAGTCTGCGCCACGAGCAACCCGGGGCCAGCAGCAGCCTCAGGCCACCAGCCGCTTACGCCCAAGCCGCATCAAATACGCGATCGTGGGATCGCTCGTTATCGCTGCCCTGATTTTGGCGTACCGGCGTCCTCAAAGCCTTCACGCTGCAAATTTTGCGCAGATCACCAACGATGGCCGCGCAAAACAGGGGCCCATCGTGAGCGATGGAGTCAGGCTGTACTTTGGCGAGGGGGCCAGGAATCACTTCACGCTGTCTCAAGCTTCCGTGAGCGGCGGCGAGGTGACGTCCCTACCGGTTCCGCTCGAAGCTCCATACATCCTCGATATCGCTCCGAATCGAAGCGAATTGTTCGTTGGATCGTCCGGTCCCGAGACCTCAGCCTCACGTACTCCTAGGGACGCCGGCTCCGCGCCTCCCCTCTGGATTTTGTCGCTACCGGGAGAAGCGCTGAGGCGTGCCGGTCGGGCCGCTGCTGACACCGCAACTTGGTCTCCAGATGGACGTGAGATGGCATTCGTTGATGGTACGGTGGTGTATCGCGCTCGAAGCGATGGCAGCGACGCAAAACAACTTGCGACATTGCCTGGTACCGGTTCATGGTTGCGATGGTCGCCAGACGGTTCCCGTCTCCGGCTGACCGTTTTCGATAAGGCGACCGGACAGTCATCGTTGTGGGAGGTTTTGCTACCGGCAAAAGGAGCGCAACGTTTGCTGGCAGCTTGGGACCAGCGAGCGTCCGAGTGCTGCGGCAATTGGACACCAAATGGTAATTATTTCGTCTTCCAGGCAACGCACGAAGGAAAGACGGAAATCTGGGCTCTTGCTCACGGAAAAGAACAACCGCTGCAGCTAACGAGTGGACAGATGCACTCGATGGCCCCCTTCGTGAGTGCCAACGGCGAGAAGCTTTACCTCATCGGCGAGCAATCGAGAGGTGAGTTATCCCGCTATGATCGAAAGGCCGGTCAGTTCCTACCATTCCTGTCGGGAATCTCCGCCGAGTTCGTGGATTTTTCGAAAGACCGTCAATGGGTCGCCTATGTTACGTTTCCGGAGCAGACTTTATGGCGCAGCAGAATCGACGGCAGCGAACGGCTGCAACTTACTTCAAGCCCGGTGCGTGCAGCTGTTCCTCAGTGGTCCCCTGATGGCAAACACATCACCTTTTTTGACGTCGCGCCTGGTAAACCTTGGAAAATTCTCTTACTGTCACTCGATGGTGGTACACCGGAACCGCTTCTGAACGAGTCCAGAAATGAAATGGACCCCAGTTGGTCCCCCGACGGGAACTCCATTGCCTTCAGCTATTTTCCGATATTCGAAAGGCCGACGGCGGAGCCGCTAGGCATTTTCATCGTCAATCTGAATAGCCGCAGCGTTGTTAAGCTGCCGGGCTCTGACAACTTGTGGGCAGCCCGCTGGTCGCCAGATGGACGTTACATGGTAGCGAGGTCCGCGCAGCCACTCGGTTTGATGCTCTACGACTTCAGGTCACAAGCGTGGTCACGCATTGCGAATAACACCTATGTCGGCGCGATGAACTGGTCCGCCGATGCCCGCTATCTTTATTTTTTACGCCGGGGAAGCGATCCCGCAATTTTACGCATTCGCATTGCCGATGGAACGATCGAGCAGGTCACAGATCTCCAGGGAGTACGACAAACCGGTTTCCGTAACGGATTTTGGATGGGCTTGACGCCGGATGATTCCCCTTTGATCCTTCGGGATGTTGGCACTGAGGAAATCTATTCCCTCGATTTGACGACTCAGTAGTCGGATGGAATGAATACATCGCAGCTACTCCCCAGTCACGATGTAACCGAAATGTTCTCGCGGGCCAGTCCGCTTCGCGGACATCAGGAACCGTTCCTGCGTGCGATGGCAGGGTTGGCGGAGCGGCTTACGGGGAGGTAGGCGAGAAGGATCTCTAGTGCGGATCGCGTGCGGCGAGATAGGACAGACTAGGTCCTTTGCTTCGCTCAGGAGGGTAACCGGAGGCTCGCGCGCACGCCGCCCATAGGCGAGTCGTCCAAGGTGATCGTCCCCTCATAAAGCTCGGCTAGATCGCGAACGATTGCGAGTCCCAGTCCCGAGCCAGGGGCGACTTCGTCGGCGCGCACTCCTCGCTGCAACACTTGTTCGCGCATGGAGGGGGGCAGGCCGGGGCCATCGTCATCCACAGTGAGAACTACCGCGCCACTTTCCTCTACGGATTGTATCTTGACGTTGGACTTCGCCCACTTACAGGCGTTATCCAGCAGATTCCCCAGCATCTCCTCCAAATCTTCGCGTTGCCCACGAATGAAATGTCCAGACGAAACATCGACCGCAATCCTAAGCCCGCGAGCGGCGTAGATTTTCTGCAAGGTTCGCGTCAGCCCTTCAACAGAAACCAGCACAGGACAGCGGGCACCGGGTGCGCTGCCGGGAGTAGCCGCGCGGGCTTGCGTCAGATGATAGTCAACTTGCCTGCGCATACGATCGACTTGCAGGCTGATCGTTGATGCGATTTCGTGTTGGCCTCGAGCCTCGAACTGTTCGGCCTCCTGGGCCAGCACCGCCAGCGGCGTTTTCAATCCATGTGCGAGATCGCCAGCTTTCGCCAGTGCCCGCCGCACGATCCGCTCGCGGTGCTCTAACAACGAATTGAGATCGTTCACCAATGGCTGCACTTCCGTTGGATAGGTTCCGCGGATCCTGTCGCCGGAACCATCGCGCAGACCCGATAGTTGTCGACGCAGACGGCCGAAGGGCAACAGTCCGGCGCGGAACTGCCAAATTCCCGCCAGTATGCACAAAGTCGCAAAAACAAGAAAAATTTCTATGCTCCACCCGGGCATGAAACGAAGCTGGCCATGCACCGCGAGGAATAACAGATGCATTAGCGGGATTAGTCCAAGGGTCCAGAGAACCGTGCCGAGTAGAATTCGCCATCGGAAAGAATGCAGCCAATTCATGGGTGGGCCTTCATGCGGTAACCCAGGCTTCGCACGGTCTCAATGAAGGCCGGACCCAGCTTTCGCCGCAAGCGAGCGATAAAAACCTCAACCGTATTCGAATCGCGGTCAAAGTCCTGGGAGTAAATATGTTCCGTGAGCTCGCTCTGGGAAACGACGCGCTGGCTGTGGTGCATTAGATAAGAAAGCACGCGAAATTCGTGGCTGGTCAGTTTTACCTCCGCGCCTTCGAGGGTTACTTTGCCGGACCGCGGGTCGAGCACGAGCGGACCGCAGCGGAGTTCAGGATTGCTCTGTCCGCTCGATCGCCGGATAAGTGCGCGCAACCGCGCCAGCAATTCCTCCATACGGAACGGCTTGGCCATGTAGTCATCAGCGCCGCCGTCAATCCCCTGAACCCGTTCGTGCCAACTGCCGCGCGCCGTGAGCACGAGCACCGGCATTGCCTGCCCCGCCTCACGCCAGCGGCGCAACAGCGTCAAGCCATCCACTCTCGGTAGTCCCAAGTCGAGAACCACGGCGTCGTAGCGTTCATCGTGTCCGAGGAGGTCAGCGCGTCCGCCGTCTGCCGCATGGTCTACGGCGTAGCCCGCGCGGCGAAGCGCGGCGGTGAGCTGCCTGGCTAGAATCGCCTCGTCTTCGACGACCAGCACCCGCATGTTTTCCCCTTTCCTGCAAGGAGACGAGAACCAAGCTGAACGCCGCCTGAACAGCGCATTCAGACGCCATTCAGAGGCGGCTCTGTATTGTGTGAAGGTGATCGAACTCTAAGCTCAGCAGCGCCTACTATACGCCGAGCAAAGGCTACGTCTCGGTTCGGATTCACTACTTTCTGTAACTTCGAAAAAAAGGAAAAAGGAGAAAATAAAATGAAAGCAATCCGTCGAACGATAGCGCTCTTTTTTATGCTGGGCCTAACCGCGGTGGCGCAGAGGTCACCAGTCGGTAAGGAACAAGCGTCCTCGGGCACCATGACGCCGCGCTCGTCCCACGCAAATGGCGCGGCTCTGACCTATGCGGAACTCGAGAACACTGCGGCCGAGTTAGAACGAGCCAGGCAAGCAACGGCAAAATACCAGGACGTGCATGCGGCTGAAGCCGACGGATATCAGATGCTGGGTGGAGATATGCCGGGAATGGGCGTCCACTATGTTCTGACTATGGAGCCGACCCGTTTTGATATCGAGAAGCCTCCCATTTTGCTCTATGTGAAGAACGCGTCCCCGCAGGGCGGATACTCTCTGGCCGGCGTCGGTTTTTTTTGGAATGCGCCCGAGGGGCCGGACGGCCAGCCATTGAACTCGCCATTTCCAAAATCGTTGGCGGTCTGGCACCGTCACGAGAATATTTGCGTACTGCCGCACCTAGAAAACCCTCACGGATTAAGTGAGAGCCAATGCCGCGAACAAGGAGGTCACTTCATCGCTAAGACGCAATGGTTGGTCCATGCCTGGATTTGGAAAGAAAATCCCGCGGGCGTGTTCAGCCCAGAGAATCCGGCTTTGCAGTGATTGGGAGGAGCAAAACGTTCGTGAATTTCTGATCCGTCTGGGGCTGCGAAACTTGCGCATCTCGACGAGGGAGCAGTCGAGACTCGTTGGAAGCGACGCAGCCACAGGCGCTTTGCCGGAGCCTCCGGGAGTTGCGCCCGAGTAACGTTAGCAGTGACAAGCGACAGCTACTCCCGGGCCCAGAAGTCCCGCTCGAGGACATGTGGTGATACGGAGCGCAGTTCGTCCTCCGATCTCCTCGAACCCCGTGTAGGAACCCCGAAAGGAACATCTTTCTCACCCCATTTCGTTCCGCCATTCGGCCTGGCCTACTCCCTTTCGAATTCCCGGAGCGTCGCGAGAAAGCCCCGCGCAGCGATCAGGTTGTGTCCCGCTAGGTCCTTCATCAGACGCTGGATCACCGGAGACGCTGCTATCCGGTCTCCATATTTCTTGGACGCCCAGATCGTCGCAACGCACAGTCCCAACCCGAACAGCACGTTGACGATCACCCAGGCCGCGTCGCCGCTCACGTAAATGTCCACTCCGAAAACTGCCTGCATCACCACCGCCAGCCACGGCACCCAAAGCACCGTTCCCGAGAGTATGCCCCACTTCGTCGTTTGGATCCGCAGTATCCGAAGTCGTTCCACCTGAACCTGTATCACGGCAATCGGCTGGCTGTAATCAATCTGCAACGCGCCAATCATCCTCCGGACGAGAGCGCTGAGCATTCCAATGGACATCACATCCACGGCCACTGCCGACAGCGCCAGCCCCGGCATGCGGATATGGCCGGCGATAAAGTTTCCGAGCGCGACGACGATCACCAGCCACATCGCCGCCTCCAGTCCCGCATAGAACCCTACCCGCCGCAACTGCGATTCCGCTGGCTGCAGCTTTGCCGCGCTTAGCAGCTCGTGGTTCAGCCTCAGGATTTTCTCCAGTTGCCGGTCGTGTGCTTCCCACTGCGCTTTCAGTTCATCGAGTTCTGTCATCGTCCGCTCCTTTATCCCGTTTGTCGGCTGCTGAATTCCTGCTTTAAGGAGTTCTTCAATCGATTGATCTTCGTTGCCACATTTGTTTCCGTGATCCCCAGTACGCTGGCGATCTCCGCGTAGCTGTTCCCATCCAAATAGAGAAGCACGAGCGCCTTGTTCACCTCGTTTAGTTTCTCGATGAATTCGTACAGCAGCCGGATGTCCTCCGGCTGGCTGCTCGTTTCATCGACCGCATCCAGCACCCGTTCGTCGTCCGAAATCACGTGCCGTGTTCGCGTGCTCTCTCGCCGGTAAAAGGAGATCGCTACATTCAGCGAGATACGGTACATCCACGTCGAAAACCGGCAGCGCTCGTCGAATCGCCCGAACGACCGCCAGAGCTGCACGATAATTTCCTGCGCAAGATCTTCCCGATCGTCGCGGTTCCCGCAGTAGGAATGGCACACCTTGTACAAGATTCTCTTATGCTCATCGAGCAGGGCTTGGAAGCGTTCCTGGTGTCTCGGCGTCATCATCGGCTCTTATAGCTTCCCCGTCTTGCGCTCTTCAAGGTATTTGCCTTTCATACTGTGATTCGCGCCAGCGCCCGAAAAATCACACCCACCCCGTTTCTTCTGCCAGAAATCTTCTCCCGGCCCCCCGGGCATGGGTCGCTCCGAGCGGCTTTTTGCGGCCCCAATTCCAGAATCGAATTGCCGTCGTCTGTACAACGAACGTGCCTGCTGAGGAAATGAATCACAGGAAAGGTCCAAGTACCGTTGGGGGAAGTGTGGAACTGCGATGCACGGTTCGCGCTCTCGTCTCCTCGAACCCCGTTTCTGGAGTTGCCTACGATAGAGGTGGCTGCTAGTTTGCGGGCCCGGCAAACAACAGCAGATTCCCGTCCGGATCTTTGACGACGAAATTCTTGGCGCCCCAAGGCTGCTTTTTCAGGGTCTGGTGAAAGCTAACCCCAGTGGCCTGAAATTCAAGAAACAGAAGCTTGATCTCGTCCGCTGTGGCAACGGTCATAGATACCGACAGCAGCTCCTCGCGATCGCGAACCGTCGACTTGATTACGGACTCCTCGACGCACCTAAAGTTGAGGCAAGCCGCGTCGCGACCCATCTGTGCGTAGTAGGGAGGGTCGCCGTAACTGAATACGAGCGAAAAGCCCAACTTCTCATGGAAGAATTCGCATGCTCTCTTGATATCGGTGACGAACAGTTGCGGCTCTGCACAGACAATCGTCGCTCTGGATGGCGACGATTTCACTCTGCGCGACGTGGCGGAAAGTCCAGCTTTCAGGGCCTGCCAACTATCGAAGCCGTGCTGTCTTGCGACCATTTCTTGCGCATCGCTCAGCTTAAAGCTCGCCGCAAGAATCTCTGAATCGGGCATATTCAAGAAACGAGGCAGAATCCCGCGGATTTGTGCGGCGACGGGATAGTGCCGTTCACGATGCCAATGCAGTATGAGCTTGGCTTGCTTTTTGAGGTTCTCGAGATTGGGCATGTAGGCCTCCGCGATGGGATCGTAGGTGGGCATTGCCCTTCGGCGACGCGCCGATGCACCCTACATGCGCCGACGGCAGTATCGGCTGCCGTGTCAGTAACTGTCAACGAAGAACGACGACACACTACCACTACGCTTTGGTCAGCAGCACTTACAGATTTTTGTCGTATCAGGGGCTAACCGGAATGTATGGTCCGCCGCTTTGCCGCAAGCGAAAAGTGATGTCACGGGTTGGTCTGCGCAAATGTATACGGCCTTTGTTGGAGTGAATCACTCCTGGCCAGGATGGAATGCGC
>Ga0182024_10003922_pt1 | contig 34829 bp, 25 predicted proteins | sample P32metaG_FD_120480 | JGI IMG/M metagenome (GOLD analysis project Ga0182024, IMG submission 120480) | Permafrost microbial communities from Stordalen Mire, Sweden - P3-2 metaG (Illumina Assembly) | ecosystem: Environmental > Terrestrial > Soil > Wetlands > Permafrost | place: Sweden: Stordalen...
AAGGGAAGCGCGAAAATAATCCAACGTTAAAGGAAGAATTCCGGTAAGGACTTTTACATTTACATGCGCAGATGCTGAATTCTGCTTATCAGTAGCGGTCAGCGTAAATACATAAGTACCCGCTACGAGGCCCGTTACCGTTGTGGTCATACGGTTAGAACTATTGGTAATAGTTGCAGCCGGTCCACTGGTTTTAGTCCAGGTGGTATCTAATATAGGATGTCCCGGATTAGCTTGAACTGCAGTACCTGTCAGGGTAATTGTATTAGTTGGAAGAATAATGATAGTATCCATAGCGGGTGCTGTTCTGCCAGATACGGTTGGCTGAGCAATCGCGGAAACTGAAAAAAAGATACTTAGGATAGTTAATGATGCTTTCATGATGCACAGGGAGATTCCATTAACATGCCAGATCTAATACATTGAAAATCAACGGGAATTTTGTTGTTTAAACATTTACTTTTCCAAAAACCGGAATAAAATCCAAAATGGGCAGACATTTGCCGGATAAGAGCCGGCAAAACCTCCCCCCGGTTTATTCTGTTCTTAATGCTTTTACCGGATTGGCTACCGCCGCTTTGATGGTATGGAAGCTTACCGTGATCACGGTTATCAGTAATACCGTCAACACTGAAAATAAAAAAGGACCTGCCGTTAAACCTGTGTTGTAAAAAAAGAGTTTCAGCCATTTGTCCATAAACAAAGCTGCCACCGGAAAAGCGATCAGGCATGAAATCCCTGCCAGCAATATGAAATTGCTAGTCAGCAGGGGTACAATCTGACCGACCCTTGCTCCCATTACTTTCCGTATGCCGATCTCTTTTTGTCTTTGAGCGGTAATAAAAGCGACCAGTCCAAGTAATCAAAGACAGGTGATCATCACCGTGAGTATCGAAAAGAGCATGAAGATCTTCCCTCTTTTTTGATCTGCGGTATATTGTGAATCGAATTGCTGGTCGAGGAAACTGTAAGAAAATGGAATGTCCGGGAAATTTGTTTTCCAACTTTTCTCTATAGAGCCAATGGCTGCCGGAATATTTTTTGTTTCCAGTTTGATTGCTATCCCATTGTTATCCGGACTGTAAAACATGATTAGCGGTGCTACCGGATTGTAAAGTGCTGCCTGATTAAAATCTTTGACCACCCCGGTGTGAGCCGCTATCAATATTTATATCAACGTGAGTTGATCCGCCATGTTTGGAGTATATGACATGGTCTTGAGGCCCTGTAATATATTTCTCCTTAAACTCGGCATGTATATTTTCTGGTAGGATGACGTCATTTACCTTAAGTATTTCATCGTTTAATATAATTGAGAGATCATTTTTTGAAGTAATTATTTTTTCATCAATCAATTGATTGATAACTAACCTCAAAGTTTTATTTTCTTCAATTGCTGGCGAAGGAGGATCCACAGGCTCTGGAGAATTGGATTGAATAGGCTCTGTTTGCAAAGTTGCATCATCAGGTCTCAAAGAAGGCGATGATGGAAGTGAAGGCGATGATGGAACTGACAAACTGTTTCTATCTTCATCTAATATCATTTCATTGATACTTTTTCTCTGCTGCTCGATTTTCATTTGTTCGTTCTTCAATACAATTATTTGTTTATTGAGTAATTCAAATTGTTTTTTGGAGTCTTTTTCATTCAATGTTATTGCTTCTTGTTGCATTACTATCTGTTGTTTTCTTAATTCTTCAACAAGTGCCTTCAACTCGGCATTATTTTGAGTAAGTTGCTCGTGAAAATCTTTGTTTGCCGTTTTTGAGTCTAGCATGGCAATCGCTTCCTGTTGTCTTTTCATTGCCATTAATGTATACGATTCTGTTCTCTCCTTAATAAGTTTATTGATTGAATCTGCACTCATTGTATTCATATCATCTTTCATTCGATCCTGGTCCGCCAACAATTTTTCTCTATCTTCTGCCAGTTGCATATTTTCTTCCATTAATTTATCACGGTCTGTTTTTGCCTGGATAATAATTCTCTCAGCTATTTCTTTATAATCTCCTAACTTATCGTCAGAAACTTTTTTACCATCAATGTATAATTTGGTCAGTTTATCATTTACTATATGGGCTCTGTATTCTTTTCCATCAATTGTTGTAACGTAAGTAAACTTTGAGGTGCTTGTTTCTTTATCAGGAATTGTATCCTTTACAACCATAACTTTTTGCGCCGCTATTGTTGGCGGCACATTTTTAATTTCTTGCTTTTGCGGGGTTTTCGTAAATGCAATTGTTACAAAACCGATGATAACAATGCCGGTTACGAGTGAGATCTTTTCCATAGCATTCAATGTTTTGTTGTTGTTTGTAATAATGCGTTTTATCCTGCTCAGCAAATGGTTTTTTCTTCCGGGAAATGCTAGGGTATATTTTGATTTTTCCAGATTATATTCCTGGAATGAAACAAGCGCCTGAATAAATTCTCTTTTACTTTTTGACTGATTGATGGCAATGTCATCACAACAATTTTCTCTTTCGTCTCGTATCAATGATGATATCCAAAGAACGCCGGGATTGAAAAAGAAAATAATTTCTGCGAAATTCTGAAGCAGGTTCACAAAATAATCCTTTCGTTTGATGTGCGCCAGTTCGTGCAGCAATACAGCTTCCACTTGTTCCTCGGGCAATTGCATCATGATGCTGAATGGAAATAATATGAGCGGTTTCAAAAAACCAACCATCACCGGAACTTTTACAATTTCAGATTGCAATAGCAACACGCGTTGTTTAATCTGCAGTTGTTCGGCAAGTTCCTGCATTCTTCTTTTCCAGTATTGTGTTGGCGCATGTGTTTTATAGTGTTTGATGCGCTGAACATACCCTGCATTCGCAATGAGTTTTATGAATTGCGCGCTGAGAATAATAAACCATATTGTTACTACCAGCGAAGCGTGCTCATTGAAATAATTGACAAATATTTCAAGATTAGTTTTTTGCGCAAGAACATCAGCGGTTGAGTTTGAATTAACCGTAAGAAATTGTTCTGTGTTTTTAAATGCATGAACATTAACATAATTATTTATTGAGGAAAGTTGCAATTGTCTTGCAAAAGTGAAACATGCCACTAGTACAAAAAGAAGAAATAAAACGGATAAAGAATTATAACGAACAACTGAGCTTGATCTTTTTGTAGCTAAAATCACCGTACCTCCAATTATGGCGAGCAGCGAGCCCTGCCAAAGAGAATGAATCAGCGTCCAGCAAAGCGCCTGCATAATTTCGTCGTTGAATAAATGCATACAGTTAATTTTTACAGTTATTCCTTATCTAGTTTCTTCAATAAATCTTTTATCGCCTGCAATTCTTTTTTAGAATTGTTTTTATTACCGAGCAATTGCATCACCAGGCTGCTCGCTGAACCATTGTACATGCTATCAACAAATCTCTCCAGCAAGAAACCTTTTGTTTTTTGTTCTTCCATCGCCGGACTATAAATATGCTTCATGTTGCTTTCATCTCTTTTTAAAATTCCTTTTTCCGCCATGATCTGCATCAGCTTTAACGTCGACGTGTATTGCACCGCTCTTTTCTGTTCGTTCAATTTATCATTTACAAAGCGAACGGTTGCGGGTCCATGTTCCCAAAGCACTTGCAATATTTCCAGTTCAGATCTTGTCGGCTCGATCTTTTTGTTATTGTCCTTCTTTTCCTGTTTCATTGCGCTAAGGTAGGAAAGAGTTCGTACGAACAAAAATTTACCTGGCTTTTTTTGGAGATTTTAGAAAAATGATTACAATGGGGCTTTTTGCTATGATGGTAAAATAGGCCATTTAGGCGCAGATGGATGCTTGCAAAAAGTTGATTATCAACAGCAATTTTATTCAGACAAAGCCTCTTATAACATAAATTTGAGTGTTATATGGCGGATAGTGCTGGAAAAAAACAGAGAATTTAGGAGAGTAAGCTATGAAGGAAGCAATAAGAAACATAGTAATCCCAGTTTTTATTGGAATAATACTTTTTGGAGTTGAGATATTAATATTTTTGAAGTTTCACTCGATTAAAACTGTGTTTGTTTACTCTATTGTATACATAATTGCAGCTTATTGCATTGTGAAACTCTATAGAAGATATGATGTATGCGGTTGGTTTCAGATTGGAAGTTGTGGAAGTTTGCTTTGTATAACTTTTATTTTATTTCTCTTACCTAAGACACCTCTTAGGTATATAGCAATTTATGTATTATTAATGAATTGGCTGGCGATAACGAGTGTTTGTATAATTTTGAAGTTTCTTGTGCGTGAGGATAGGTATAGTGATTTCAAAAGATTTTTTAGATTAAGTAGTATAATTTTTGGATTAGTATATGTGATTATATTGTTTTATGCATTATTTTTCAAGACTGTTAATATTAGGGCAGGTATGAACGGTGTTAATTTGGTGCCGTTCTCGACAATAATGCCATATATAAAGAAAGCCATTACGAATTTGAACGGGCCGGCAATAATGAATATACTAGCTAATATTTTTCTATTTATACCATTGGGGTTTTATGTTGAAGTTATGTTGAAGAAAAGAAAGATGATAATTAAGATAATGATTATTTTACTAATTCCAATAATCGTTGAATTGATTCAATTTGTATGGTCATTAGGAATATGTGATGTCGACGATGTTATTCTTAATGCTATTGGTGGTTTACTTGGTATTCTGGTGTTTAAGGTGGTTGAGAAATTATACTGTATAGTAAAGAAAGATGATTCGGCAAGGTTATTTTTGATATAGCTTGTGCTATCAATACTTGTCGCATTCAGCGACTATGATTGTCGCATTCACACCGCAATGGCACCGTGTTTGTTGTCTAAATTTACATTGTAATAGAACGCAAATAATATGAGAAAAATAGTCGTCTTATCAATGATTACATTAGATGGAGTAATGCAAGCACCCGGTGGACCTAAGGAAGATACATCAGGCGGTTTCAAATATGGCGGTTGGGTGGCACCGTATTCTGACGAAGTTTATGATAAGGTGGTGCAAAATGAGCTGAAACCTGCAGAATATCTTTTGGGTAGAAAAACATTTAAGATTTGGGCCGGCTTCTGGCCTGAACATGGAGACTTTTGGCCGGGTATTAATGAAGGCACAAAATACGTGTTTTCCAAAAGGATGAAAAAATCGGACCCGATAGTTACCGGGTGGAAAAACTCAGTAGTATTAAAAAACCTGGCAGATATCAAAAAGCTCAAAAATTCAAAAGGCTCTGACATACAAGTTTGGGGTAGCGGTGAGCTCGTTCAACTGCTACTTAAGAATGACCTTGTAGACGAACTCAGACTCAAAATTCACCCCTTGACTTTAGGTAAGGGAAAAAACCTTTTTGACAAAGGAACGATTCCGGCAGCATTTACATTGATAGAGAGTATTGTTACACCAGGTGGAGTTATTATTGCCGGTTACAAGCGAGCTGGAAAAGTTAAGACAGGTACTATTGGATCTTAAACTTTTGAGTCATATCCGCCTCATTTTCTTTGTGGTGTGGGGCGAGTCATTTTCGTTCATTAGTGAACAACTTCTGTATCAAAATCGTACAATTCACTTTACAGACTTTTGGCTAATTCATTCTGCAACAATCAAAAATGATTTTGGCCTTTTTGTTGTTGGAAAGCAAGCAAACCGTTTGTTATGGTTAAGAATTATTTAAAATCAGCATGGCGCACATTAGTGAAGCATAAAATCTTGTCGGTTATTAATGTTCTAGGGTTATCAATCGGCATAAGCGCTTCCTTGGTGATTTATTTAATTGTTAGCTACGATTTGAGCTTTGATAAGTTTGAAAAAGACAAAGACCGTATTTTCAGGGTGGTGTGGTCAATTGCTACAGCCAGTGGAAAATATGATGTTACCGGCATTACCTATGCACTGCCCCCCGCAATAGAAAAAGAAATTACGGGACTGGATGCAGTTGTCCCTTTCAGCATATTTAATAATAACCCAAAAATTTCTGTGCCAGCTGCAAATAATTCGCAGCCGGTTATTCTTAAAAATCAGCGTGGTTTTGTATATGCTGATAAAAATTATTTTAACCTCATTACCTATAATTGGCTCGCGGGCTCAGAAAAAACTTCTCTGCGACAACCTTATCAAACAGTGTTAACACAATCTGCAGCAGCATTATATTTTCCAAACCTGCAGCCGGAGCAAATCATCGGCAGGAATTTCTACATGAATGATAGTATTGCAGTAGCCGTTACCGGTGTTGTAAAAGATATAACAGCCAATACTGATTTTACGTTTAAAGTGTTTGTTTCAAAACTTACGCTTGAAACTACCAGGTTTCGCCCTCAAAATTTTAATGACTGGACGAGTGCAAATGGCGCATCCCAGTTGTATGTAAAGCTTGCTGCGGGTGCATCTCCGGATAAAATTCAAAAAGATATTACTGCCCTTTATAATCGTAATGCAACAAAACAACCGGGAGATAACAGCGAAGTCAATTATATATTACAACCATTACATGATATTCATTTTAATGCCAGGTACAATACGTATTCAATACCACAAGCAAGCACGACCGTGTTATTTGGATTACTGGCGGTAGCTTTATTTTTACTATTACTTGGCTGCATCAATTTTATTAATCTTGCCACAGCTCAGTCCGCACAAAGAGCAAAAGAAATCGGTATTCGCAAAACCATCGGCGGCTCAAGAAAGCAACTGGTATTCCAGTTTCTAACCGAAGCCTTCCTTCTTACCTGTATAGCAACAATTCTTTCCATTATTCTGACACCATTCATATTAAAAGCCTTTTCCGGTTTTGTACCAGGTGCTGTACAATTTAATATTCTGCAACAACCGGGCATCCTTTTGTTTTTATCCATGTTGATAATAATAGTTAGGCTGTTATCTGGTTTTTATCCGGCTGTTATTTTATCATCCTATAAACCGATAGCTGTTTTAAAAAATCAAACAGGCACAAGCAATTCAGGAACACGCAAAGGATCCTTGCGCAAAGCTTTAACGATATCTCAATTTGTAATCGCACAGTTCCTGATCATGGCAACTATTCTAGTGAGCAAACAAATCATTTATACATTAAATAAAGACTTAGGTTTTAAAAAAGATGCCATCGTTTATATAGTTACAAGTTATAACGATACAGTCAAGGGCCACAAAACCACTTTGCTGAACATGCTTCGAAATATTCCTGAAATAAAGATGGTAAGTTTAAGCAACAATCCGCCTAATTCCGGTAATACATCCTTCGAATCGATGAAATACAAAGACGGGAAAAAGGAAATTGAAACGGACGTAGAGGAGAAATTTGGTGATACCAACTATATTAAATTATACGGCATAAAATTACTGGCAGGTCGCAATTTGTCCCAGTCTGATACATCAAAGGAAATACTGATCAATGAAACCTATATGCACGTTCTTGGTTTTCAAAATCCATTGAATGTGATCGGAAAATATATAGATTGGAATGGTAAACTGGTTCCGGTGGTGGGTGTGGTTGGAGACTTCAACCAAAAATCCCTGCACGAACCAATAGCCTTTACTGATCACCAGTGATATAGGCAATGAAATGCTTATTAATTTATTGCTTCAGCCACAGAATGCCAACGGCACCACATGGAATACTTCACTCGCAAAAACTGAAAAAGCATTTAAGCAAATTTATCCAAACGATGATTTTTATTCCGCTTTTTTAGATCAGGATATTGCTAAGTCTTACACTCAGGAACAAAATCTGTCAAACCTGCTTACCTGGGCAACCGTACTGGCAATTTTTATCAGTTGCCTTGGGTTATTAGGTTTGGTCATGTATACCATCACACAACGCACCAAAGAAATTGGGGTAAGAAAAGTGTTGGGAGCGTCAGTTTCACAAATTATCGCCCTGATATCAAAAGACTTTTTACGGCTGGTACTGATTGCCTTTATCATTGCCACACCGCTTGCGTGGATAGGTATTAACCAGTGGCTTCAAAATTTTGCATACAGAACTACTGTTACTTGGTGGATTTTTGGCGCAGCCGGTTTGTTCATGATGGCTGTTGCTTTCATCACGCTAAGTTTTCAAACTATCAAAGCAGCAATAGCAAACCCGGTAAAAAGTTTGAGAACGGAATGACTTTTTTGAATAGAAAGTAGTCATATTAAAATAAAAAAAGCATTGTAATTCAATGAATTAAAATGCTTTTTAATGCTCGTGGTGTGGGGCGGGATTGAACCGCCGACACAAGGATTTTCAGTCCTTTGCTCTACCAACTGAGCTACCGCACCAACCGGTGTCCGCCTAAGCTTTCGCAAGGCGGAACGCCATTCCAAATTGATTACCTTATCCTTAAGATCTTAGTAATTAGTAAGGGCTGCAAAAATAGGTGATTTTATGAATTTGCCCAAAGGATTGGGCCTTTTCTGCGCTCGAATTCCCTACATCCCATACTCATTCAAAAACTTAATCCGCATCAGCTTCAACTGCTCCCAGGTAAAATTGCCTTCGGCGAGTTCCTGCTGCGCCAATTGCAAGCTGCTCGTCTCGCAGCCCTTGAAATAATCAATGATTTCATCCTGCTCGGCTTCGTCGAGCATTTCATTGATTACATAATCGAGGTGAAGACGCGTGCCGCTGGCGGCAATGGTTTCCATGTTTTCTAAAAGTGCATCCAGCCGCATATCCTTGTTTTTCGCAATCGTTTCGAGCGGGATCTTTTTATCCATCTGCTGGATGATATATACTTTGTTGATGCTTTTATTCGCCACCGTCTTCATCACGAAATCATCGGGTCTTTCGATTTCGTTTTCTTCTACATATTTCGCGATGAGTTCGATAAATGGTTTGCCATACCGGATCGCCTTGCCTTTACTTACGCCCTGGCATCTTTCCAGCTCGAGAACCGTGGTGGGGTAATACGTTGCCATGTCCTGGATCGAATTCTCAAGGAACAACACAAAGGGCGGCAGGTTTTTTTTCTTTGATTCTTTCTTCCTTAAATCCATGAGCATTTCAAAAAGCACCTCATCACTGGCCGCGGTGCCGGGAACAGCATCCTGAGGTTCTTCGTCGTCCTCCGCATTGGCTTCTTCAAAGGCGTTGTTGAGTACGATAGGAAAGATTTTGGGCTTCTTTAAAAAGTCCTGACCTTTCTTCGTGAATTTCAGCACGCCGTATTCTTCGATGTCTTTTCTTAACAAATCTTCCAGTAACATTTGCCGGATGAGTGAATTCCAGTAGTATTCGGTTTCATCATTCCCGATGCCGAATTCTGCGAGGCCCTCATGACGGTACATCATCAACTGCGGCGTGAGTTTGCCCACGATCACATTCACCGTATAGTCCGTGGCAAATCGTTCGTCCAGGCCTTTGATGGCTTTCAGGGCTTTCACGACATCTTCTTTTGCTTCCACCCTTTCTTTCGGATGCCTGCAGTTATCACATTCGCCACAGTTCTCGGCCGTATATTCTTCGCCGAAATAACTCATTAATACTTTGCGGCGGCAGACTCCGGTCTCGGCATAGCCTACGGTTTCGTTTATTAATTGTGCTCCCACTTCGCGCTCTGATAGCGGCTTGTCCTTCATGAAGTGCTCGAGCTTCTGCACGTCCTTATGTGAATAATATAATACGCATATGCCTTCCAGTCCGTCACGACCGGCGCGCCCTGTTTCCTGGTAATAGTTTTCGATCGACTTCGGAATATTATAATGGATCACAAACCTGACATCGGGCTTGTCAATCCCCATACCGAATGCGATGGTAGCCACGATCACCTGCATTTCTTCGTTCATGAACTGGTCCTGCCTTTCCGCGCGCAGCTTGCTGTCAAGGCCCGCATGGTATGCCACCGATTTAATTCCGTTGGCCACCAGCATGTCAGATAGCTCTTCCGTTGTTTTCCGGTTGAGGGTATAAATGATGCCGCTCTTTCCTTTATGCTTTAGGATGAATTTGACGATGTTGCGGATCGTATCGTCCTTTTTTATTTTCGGCTGAACTTCGTAATATAAATTAGGCCTGTTAAACGAGGATATAAATATCGCGGGATCGCGCAGCGCCAGGTTCTTGATAATATCACTCTGCACTTTTGGGGTAGCCGTGGCCGTTAGTGCGATCACCGGAACATTCGGATTCACCAGGTCCATGATCTCGCGCAGCCTCCGGTATTCGGGCCTGAAATCATGCCCCCATTCTGAAATGCAATGCGCTTCATCAACGGCGAAAAAAGATATTTTCAGGTCGCTGAAAAAATCCAGATTCTCCTGTTTGGTCAGTGTTTCCGGAGCCACATAGAGCATCTTGGTATGTCCGCCCAGCAGATCATTATGAACAGCCTTGATCTGTTTTTTATTCAGTGTGGAGTTGAGGAAATGTGCCACGTTATCACGTGAGCTGTAACCGCGCACCAGGTCCACCTGGTTTTTCATGAGCGCGATCAGGGGACTTACAATGATCGCCACGCCTTCGCTCATCATTGCCGGCAACTGGTAGCAAAGACTCTTGCCGCCGCCGGTAGGCATGATCACGAATGTATCTTTTCCTTTTAATACGTTTTGAATGATCGCGTCCTGGTCCTGCTTAAATCCGTCAAAGCCAAAATGCTCCTGGAGGTGGCTCAATAATTCCAGATCTACAAGTCCTTTGGTTGCTTTTCCTAAACCCGGGTTAGATTTTTTATTTGCTGTTTTCTTCGTTGTCGTTGTTGCCATGCTCGTTGGTTTTCCTTCACACAGTCGTTAGCGTGGGAAGTCTTAAGATAGTCAAAAAAACTGGTATGGGAAGCAGTAGTTATAACGAATTGGGCTCTATCTGGTAAATCGAGTCGGCGAAGGTACAAATTTTGAGGGCTAATAAAAAGCCGGTTTTGTTAAAAATTCCCTTTCGCGATACCATCTTAGCATTCGGAAAGACATAATTTTGCGGCTTACGCATGACAACCGGATCCATTAAAACCTCCGCCCTGCGGATCATCACGAAAGAAGCCGCTGCAATAGCAGGACTGGAAGTATTTATCAATGACCAGTTTGTCGAGGCCGTAGAAGCCATCGCCGCCTGCAAAGGCAGGTTGGTTATCAGCGGCGTTGGGAAGAGCGCCATCATTGCGCAGAAGATCACAGCCACCCTGAATTCCACGGGTACGCCGGCAGCGTTCATGCATGCGGGTGATGCAATTCACGGCGACCTCGGCATGGTTGGCGAATATGATATGGTGATGCTGATCAGCAAGAGCGGCGAAAGTCCGGAGATCAAAATGCTGCTTCCCCTGCTATCCCGCGGAGGCAATACGCTGATCGGTATGGTGGGCAACGACCAATCCCTGCTTGCAAAAAAAGCCGATATCTTTTTAAATACCTCAGTTCCGGAAGAGGCCTGCACGCATAACCTTGCACCTACCAGCAGCACCACGGCACAAATGGTGATGGGTGATGCGCTGGCCATTACGCTGATGGAGATGAGGGGGTTCAGCGCGGATGATTTTGCGCGCGTTCATCCCGGCGGCACACTAGGCAAGAAATTATACCTGCGGGTAAGTGATCTCTATCTGCACAATGCAAAACCGCAGGTAGGCCCCGATGCATTACTGAAAGAAGTGATCATGGAAATGACTTCAAAACGATTGGGAGCGACTGCCGTTACGGACACTAAAGAAAAACTCTTAGGTATTATTACGGATGGTGATCTGAGAAGAATGCTGGAAAAAAATGCGAACACGTCGATCGTGACCGCTAAAGAAATCATGAGCCCTAAACCAACGACCGTTTCTAAAAATGCACTTGCAGTGGAAGCCCTCGAATTGTTGAGGTCGAAAGATATCAGTCAGCTGCTGGTGATGGACGAAGATCAATATGCAGGCTTTATTCATATCCACGACCTGGTCAGGGAAGGAATTATCTAAACGACTTATTTTATGAATGAACATCATTATGCGGTGATCATGGCCGGTGGTATTGGAAGCAGATTTTGGCCCATGAGCCGGCAGAATTTTCCCAAACAATTTCTTGATATTTTACATACCGGTAAAACTCTGATCCAGTCCACCTTTGAGCGTCTCACCGATTTCATCCAACCCGAGAATATTTATGTCGTTACTTCCCATGAATACCTGAGCATCTGCGCGGAGCAGTTGCCGCGGATTCCGCCAGAAAATATTCTGGGAGAACCTTCGCGTAAGAATACCGCTCCCTGCATTGCTTATATTTCTTTTAAGCTGATGCAGAAAGATCCGAAGGCTTCGCTGATCGTTGCTCCGGCGGATCACATGATCCTGGATCGTATAGCATTCAAAAAAGTTTGCCTCGAGGCCCTGAGTTTTGTCAACAAGCACAATGCGCTTGTCACCCTGGGTATCACGCCACTGCATCCGAATACTGGCTACGGTTATATCCAGCGCGAGCCGCAATCAGTTACCGACAATGTATATAAAGTAAAAACCTTCACCGAAAAGCCAAACCTGGAACTCGCAAGGACCTTTCTCGCCAGCGGCGACTTCCTCTGGAATGCAGGCATCTTCGTCTGGCAGGTGAAGAACGTGATCAAGGCATTTGAAAATTTCCTGCCGGAGATGTATGATGTATTTGTTGCGGAAAAAGATGCGTTCAATACCCCAGCCGAGAAAAAAGCACTCGAACATATCTATCCACTGTGCACAAGCATCTCCATCGATTTTGGAATCATGGAGAAAGCGAACAATGTCTATGTGATCCCTGCTTCCTTCGGATGGAGTGACCTTGGCACCTGGAACAGCGCCTACGACAACCTCGAAAAAGACTATCTCGGCAATGCCATTGCCGGCGAAAACGTCATGGTCATCGACGCCCAGGATTGCATCATCCATTCCGGTAACAATAAATTACTTGTCCTCCAGGGCATGAAGGACTTCATCATCGTCGACACCAGCGACGTTCTCCTCATCTGCAAAAGAGACAAGGAGCAGGAGATAAAGGATTATGTGGCGGAAGTGCGGAGGAACATCGGCGATGAATATCTTTAGGGTAGGTTGTTGAGGCCGATGTTCCGTTGACGGTTGACGGTTGACGGTTGACGGACCTTGTGTGCATCAATCCTACTTATTGACTATCTTGAAATCTGCCCTTAAAGTCCGTCAACCGTCAACCGTCAACTAATCCCACATGCAATTCGAATCCAAACTCCCCGATACCGGCACATCTGTTTTCACCGTCATGAGCGCCTTGGCTGCAAAAGCTAAGGCCATCAACCTTGGCCAGGGATTTCCTGATTTTCCTATGAATAAATCCCTGATTGCTCTCGTGAACCAGGCTATGAAGGATGGGTACAATCAGTATGCACCAATGGAGGGTTGGCTTCCTTTGCGTGAGACCATCGCGGAAAAAATAGAGGATCTCTATCAGCGGACGGTTCATCCTGAATCTGAAATAACGGTTACGCCGGGCGGGACTTACGCAATTTACACAGCACTCAGCACCTTGCTTCGTCCCGGTGATGAAGTGATTGTTTTTGAGCCGGCTTATGACTGTTATATTCCGGCGATAAAGGTTAATGGCGCGGTGCCGGTTACTGTTCCGCTTGAATATCCTTCCTACGAGATCGACTGGAAAAAACTGCGGGTCGCTATTACAGAAAAGACGAAACTCATCATGTTGAATTCGCCGCACAATCCCACCGGCGCTGTGCTTTCGCACAGTGATATCTCTGCACTTCGTAATCTCGTGCGTGACACCAATATTTTTATTATTTCCGACGAGGTATACGAACATATTATCCTGGATTCGCTGCCCCATTTGTCCATGCTTCGCTATCCTGATTTATTTGAGCGGAGTTTTGTATGCTTTTCCCTGGGAAAAGTTTTTCATTGCACCGGATGGAAAATGGGATACTGCGTCGGTCCCGAATGGATGATGAAAGAATTCCGAAAGCTGCATCAATTCAACGCATTCAGTTGTCATACCCCGGTTCAGGTCGCAATGGCCTCCTTCCTCAAAGACAAAAGCCAATATCTCTCTCTGCCGGATTTCATGCAGCAAAAGCGTGACTACTTCCAGGAACTCATGTCCAAAACGAGGTTCGAGCATTTAGAAACCCATGGTAGTTATTTCCAGATATACTCATATAAACAAATCAATCAGGACCCCGACTTTGATTTCGCCAAACACCTCGTAGCGAAGCACGGTGTCGCCGCCATCCCCGTCTCCGCCTTTTATCAATCCGGCAAAGACGACAAAGTATTGCGGTTTTGCTTTGCGAAGAAAAAGGAAACTTTGGAAGCTGCAGTTAATAAGTTGGGGAAGGTTTAGTTGACGGGAAACGGTTGACGGTTGACGGACTCATTCTCGGTCATCAATATTATTTACAATCAGTGATTAGATTTTAACTTGCTTGTTTTAAGGAAGAATGATCCATTAAAGTCCGTCAACCGTCAACTGTCAACCGTCAACCCGCGAATCCCAGCTCGCTACTCATTCCTTAGACTCTCCACAGGATTCGCATTTGCTGCCCTGATGGTTTGTATGCTTAAAGTAATCAGGGCAATGACCATCATAAATGCTCCGCTCAGTAGAAATACCCACCAGTTTTTGGTTGTGCGATATGCAAAGTTCTCGAGCCATGTATGCATGGCCCACCATGCGAGGGGCATGGCGATTACGAACGCAATTAAGACCAGGCTAACAAAATCCTTAGATAAGATCGAGACAATTTGTGAAACCGATGCGCCCAATACTTTTCTTACGCCGATTTCTTTGGTGCGCAGATTGGTTGTGAAGATAACCAAACCCAGCAGGCCCATGCAGCTGATAAAAATAGCCAGACCAGTTGCCCATTTTAACAGACGTGAGATATCTTCTTCGCTTTTATAGTATTTGGCAATGCTTTCGTCAAAGAATTCATAGTTGAAATCTTCCTGGGGGTAAATGGCTTTATATGCGATTTTAATTTTGCCGATTGTAGTCTCCCAGGATGTTCCTTCATCATTCTGCGCACTCAATGCAATATGAAGAACGTAAGAGTTTTGCGTGTTAGCTGAAAAAGCCAATGGCTTTACAGGCGCATGCAGGGACTCCTGGTTAAAGTCTGCCATGACAGCAACTACCGGAAATCCGTTTATTTGCTTATTCAATATCTCTCCCGGGTTTTGAAAACCCAATTGATGCATGTAGGTTTCATTCACTATCCATTCCTTCGTAGTATCACTTGGTTGCACGTTCCTTCCCGCCATTAATTTGATATGATACAAACTGAGGAAATTTGTATCCCCATATTTCACCCGTGCGTCTGTCTGGATTTCTTTTTTGCCATCTTTAAATGTCAGCAAATTCGATGACGAATTTGAGGAGGATGGCGCGGAGGATCCCAGGCTGATCATTTGTATTCCAGGCAGGGATTCGAGTTTGTTCATCAGTATCGAACGATTATTATCAAGCTTCGAAAAATTACTCCAGTTAAAGGGCATCCAAACGAATATGATCGCATCCTTCTTAAATCCCATATCCTTGTTGAGCACATAATGGATTTGTTTTACGGTAACCAATGTGGCCATTACAAATACCTGGGCAATAAAAAACTGGAATATGGTCAAACTTTTTCTCAGCATGGCCTTTCGCGTCCTGGATGTTCCTGCCCATGCCTGATTCTTTAGAACCAGGGCAGGATTGTAACGGGAAAGGACCATGGCCGGATAAAAACCGGACAATAGGCTTACGACGATAACCAGGCCAATTAAAAAAATAATTAAGTAAGGCTGATGCCATAGGTCAAGATGCAGGTCTTTTGGAATAAAATCCGAAAAAACTTTTAATAATAAAGGCGTAATCAGAATAGATAGAATCGTTGCGATAAGTGTAATGAAAAAAGTTTCATTCAGGAATTGGAGCACGATGCCTTTTCTTGAACTGCCCATGGTCTTGCGAATACCAATTTCTTTGGCGCGCTTTGATGCCTGCGCCGTGCTTAGATTTATGAAATTAATGCAACCCAGCAGCAATAGAAATACAGCTACGATCAGTAAAGCATAAAGAGTGGGTTTGTGAGCGACTTGCCCGTTAAAGTTGCCATAAGCATTGTTAAAATGAAGATCATCCAAAGGTTGCAGGCGAAATACGGTCGTATTCCTGTTGTCCCTATTGGCATCTTTATTATATTTTTTCAGCAAGGTTTGTAGTTGGGATTCAATATTCTGAACTGAACTTCCGGCGGCTAATTTTATGAACAATTGAGAAGCTCCATTAATACTTCCCCATTCGCCCCACGCATAATTCCCTTTTAATCCCTCCAGTCCGCCGTCATAAATAGTTGATATGGAAGCAAATTCTTTGAATTTGAAATCCGTATTCTCCGTCAGATTTTTTACAATGCCCGATACGGTTAATTTTATTGAGTCATCATAAATAATTTGTTTTCCGATAATGTCAGCGATATTCTTGTTCGGGAAATAAGTTCTTGCTCTTTGCTCAGTCAACACCACTTTGTGCGGCTCCGTTAATGCGGTTAAAGGAGATCCTGACAGCCACTGGTAAGGAATTATTTTGAAATAGTGGTTATCCGCATAAATGATATCGAATTGATTTTTATAAACAGCCGGCTTTTGTCCGTTATTTATTGGAATCGATACTTTGGGAAGACCATTGTATTGCTGGAACCCGACAGTTTCTTCCAACCCGCTTACTTCTTTTTTTACAGCATCCGGCAGAGGCGATGGAACACCTTCCAGTGACAAAGGATTCCCGGCGGATTTCATTTCCGTAACCACCCGGTAAATCCTGTCCCCGCCATTTTCAAATTTATCAAAGCTGAAATCGTAATGAACGATCAGAAAAATAACCAGCGCTGCGCTGATGCCAATCGCCAATCCCAGCACATTAATAAAAGAAAAAATCTTATTACGCCGAAAATTTCTCCATGAGGTGATGAAGTAGTTTTTTAGCATTTTGGGATGATTTTAGTATTTGGTTTACGGTTGACGGACTTTATGGGGGATACGCCAACAAAATGTATACATGAAAATGATAAAATCAAAAAGCTGATATTTAAATACAGGAAAGACCGACTATAAGTCCGTCAACCATGAACCATCAACCATCAACTGCGCTTCTTTCTCTTCATATACTTTGCATAAATAATCTCGCTCATCGTCTTTTCCTGCACTTTGCTTTCGAGCCAGGAGATGATGTCGAGATAGGCAAAGGAGCGCGTTTCGTAGCGGTTGTGCTCGAGATGCTTGATGGTGCTGAGTAATTTTTCGAGTTCGGGTTTTATCTCACGGCGGGATATCTGGAAACTTTTTCGGAGGAATTTAAACATCTCTTCCTCAACGACCGTGAGATTTTTCATTTTCGCCATAAAACGATAAACGGATTTAGTCAGCGATTCCATCAGCTCATGGTTGCCCATTTCATAATGGGCAAGCAGGTGCACCAGGCGGGCATAGCATTGAAGGTCATAACGCAAGTCGACATGATCATTGATGATCAGTTGGAGATAGTCAATAGCGCGACTATAATCTCCGCTGCCGAAATAAAGTGTGGCGATCTTATAGTTGAAAACCATGATACGATGGGGATCTACATAGTTTCCGTATTCATCCAGCTTCTTATTGAGATGAGGTACAAGCGTCAGCCCTTCTTTAAAAGTGCCGGTCATCAGGTGCTGATTGATTTTCGCGAGATGGATATAAACGAAAGTATGAATCCGGAAATTATCGTGATGAAGCCCCTGCGGCGTTTTTGCATAGTCCTCAAATTTTTTCAGAATGAGTTCAAACTTACTGAAATGCCTAAGGTCAAAAAGCGCATTCATTAAATTGTGCATGCCCTTTACATAGTGGCCCGTTTCCACGGAGATCATTAACGGAATTTCTTCAAACAGATCGATCCATTTCTGCCCGTAGCGGTAATACATCAGGAAATCCATCCTTATAAAAGAAAGCCAGCTATAACTTTGATACAGATAAAGTTTTTCGTAAAAGTCGTTGAGATGCGTTGTATCAAAACGAGTGTTTTGTCTAAAGAACTCCTCCAGTCTTTTGATATCCGCATCATTACGCGCATGTCCGTTTTCTACATACCAGCGATAGAGCAGCAGTGCGAGGTTGGAAAGTTTGGTGACCCTATCAATATGCTCGCTGATCTCCGTTGATTCGCGCGTGAGCTGTTCTGTTTTTTCCAGTGAGCTGCGTGTGATGTGAAGGGTCTCAATTTTTTTTTCAAGTGAAATCAGCTGTGCAAGAAAATTCAATTTGTTATTTGCTTTCGCAATCTCTTTTGCGCGTTCGAGGATCTTCAAGCTCTGGTGTTTCAGTCCTTTGTTGTAAAGCAAACGTGCATTATCCATGTGTTCACTCAGCTGCAGATCGGTGTTCTCTGTAGTCTTCAGTAACCGCAGGCTGGCGAGTAATTGTTTATAGAGATGCGTTTTTAAGTTTGAAAGCTGGGGCTTGGAAAAAGAGAGCTTTTTCATGAGCAGTTTCTCGTCATAATCCTGCATTTTATCCAGGGCATCGAAAAGCTGGACGATCTTGAGGTCCTCGTTCCCCGAGCTACGCTTAATATATAGCTTGAAATGCCGTTTTTCCGACTTTTCGAGTGACTTTATGAGTTGAAATAGAATATCCGCTGATCGGTTGGCCATCATTTATAAATTTTGCTGAAACGCTGTCCTGGCAAGGTTTTGGTAAGTAAACAACCGGTTTTGGCATGATTAAAACCGGAAGAAGATGGTTTGAAGCCAATCATAAACCACCCTAGTTTTGTGTCAGCAAGTGAGAAAAAGAATAAGGCAGGCAACCGTTAGAGTAAGGATCGTTAGAGGCCGAGGGAATAAAAGCCTGCAGTATTCGGTTCAACAAAAATAGAATACTACCTTTTTTCATATGGCAAGCAATCGTTAGAGGTCACCTGTTTCTACAGGAGACCTTATTTTTTTGTACCTGCGCGAAGGTAGTTTAAAAAGTAAAAAGTAAAAATTAAAAATTGGAGCGTAATTGGATGAATTACATACATTTACGGGGGCTATTTTTTACTTTTTACTTTTTAATTTTACCTTGAAGCTCAAACTCATTAAATTTTTCAAGGATTTCCTCTTGTGGACCGGCATCCTTCGGATCCTTTCTCCTTTCAACCGTCTTTTCCTTTTTATCCGGAATTTTAATGCCTTGAGAAAATGGATCTCCGGGGCCAAACGAAACTCTCTGCTAATCAACGATTTCTATTCCTGGAAGCGTGATTATCCCAAACGGTACCTGCTGTATGAGGCAGTTGCCGATGCCCATCAGCTTGATCATAAAGAATTGCTTTACCTGGAGTTCGGCGTGGCATCCGGCAGTTCTTTCTTCTGGTGGCTGAAAAAAAATACCAATCTGGCTTCTGTTTTTCGCGGTTTTGATACGTTCGAGGGCCTTCCCGAAGATTGGGGAGGGTTCAAGAAAGGAGCCATGGCTTTCAGTCTGGGTGAAGTGAATTCAGACGACCCGAGGGCGGGTTTCGAAAAAGGCATATTCCAGAATTCCCTGAATCCCTTTATTGAAAATAACAGAGATCTGCTTCGGACAAAGCCCAAACTCATCCATATGGACGCTGACCTTTTTTCCTCTACCATATTTGTGCTCTCCCAGCTATATCCTTTTCTCAACAAAGGAGATATCATTCTCTTCGATGAATTCAATGTAGCAAACCACGAATTTTTCGCCTGGCAGATCTTTGTAGATTCTTTTTATGTAAAGATGCGGGTGATCGGGGGAGTTAATAATTTTTATCAGACCGCATTTATAGTTGACGGTTGACAGTTGACGGTTGACGGACTTTCGGTGGGAATTCGTGCCTGATTTCTTCCAACCTTAATTTGAAGATTGCCTTTCAATGCGGACTAACATCTAAAGTCCGTCAACCGTCAACCAATCTTCAACTCGCCTTCAAAGCTTCTGTCGCCTTAGTTCTCAAAACAATCCAAACCCTTGCGCCAATGGTGATGGTGCAGATCAGGAATACGGCGATAAATGATATTGCCAGCGAGGATGGACTAACGCCTGCATTGATCCTGAAAATCAGATCCATCAATAATTTGGAGAGTGCGTAACCGCCATAACATCCAACGCCCGCGGATAAAAGGAATATCCAGAAATAACCTTTCATTACAAGCTGGAAAATATGCCGGTCGGCGGCCCCCACCACTTTCCTGATAGCTATCTCTTTCGATCTCTTCAAAACATTCAGGGAAACCAGCGCAAACATGCTGGTTGCAGCAATGAAGATTGAAATAATGGCAAACCAGGAAAATATGATGGCAATACTTTCATTCACGCTGGATGCCTGTGCACCAATCTCGTCCTGGTAGCTTCCCCTGAAAGGTTTCATAGGATAAAGTTTTGCCCAGGCAGCTTTGGTTTCTGCAAATACGGTATTGAGTGATCCGGGTTTTGCACGGATGATGATCCGGGCATATTTTTCCGGCGATACAAGAACCATCGCAACCGGCTGTATGGGATCAAAAAGCGTGTTTTGAGCAAAATCTTTCAGCACACCAACGACCGTACTGCTCGTCGAATCACTTGTTTTTATTTGCTGCCCGATGGCCTGTCTGGGATTCCATCCAAATTGGAAAGCAAGTTTTTCATTTATCAGCATTGATTTTCCAAAGTCACCGTTCCCTGCAGTGCTGAGATTCCTTCCGGCTGCCAGTTTCAGTTTCATCAGGTCAATATAGTTTTCACCAATTTCCAGGTAGATGCTTTCGTTCTTTTGCCCATTCGCCTGCATCGGGACCCGGTAATAGGAAAAGCCGATATTATGAATAGTGCCGGCAGTCTTGTCAACACCGGGGATTTTACTGATTTGATCGCGGACGGCTGTATAAGAAGTCCCATTTTGTAAATCCAATCCGATAACATTAGCCTTTTCATAGCCATAATCGTAATTGCTTTGGAATTTTGAATTGCGTGAGAAAGCCACTCCCGCAATGACTGTAATCAATGATATGGCTATCTGAAATCCCAACAATATCCGTGAAAAAAGATTGCTGCCGCCGAATTTCACGGAGCCCCTGAATATGTTTGCCGCATTAAACCGGCTGATGTAGAATGCGGGATATGCGCCTGCCAGCAAACTGACACCGGCAAAGACTGCAGCAAGGAAAGCAAACAGCGTGTAATCCGTAAGGTAGTGCGCTGTTACATTTACACCATTGAACATGCTGTTGAACTTGGGAAGCCAGAAATTATTAATGATAACAGACAAAGCGATCGCAAGCAGAACAATGATCGAACATTCAAGCAATTGCTGCAGTATGATTTGCCGGATTCCGCTGCCCATCACTTTGCGTACGCCCATTTCTTTCAGCCGGCGGTTGCTTTGCGCTACGGAAGTGTTTGCAAAATTCAGGCAGGCAGACAATAATATCAGGATCGCCAATACCAGCGGTCCGTAGGTTGCAGAATCCGAGGGTCTCCCGTACAATGGATTGTTCGCGATATCGAAGGCATTTGATATTTGAGCAAGGGGCTGTAGGTAAAAAGAAGCAATTTTCATATCCAGCCTGGCCGATTGCTCCAGCGGAATATATTTTTGCAGGCCATTGCTGAGCTTTGTCCTGTCTGCAGGAATAGATAATTTGACGAACACAGCATCTGAAAAACGCGCCCAGTCATTTTTCTTTATGGTCGAGCCATCGGACATCAACCTGTTATCCGTATTTGTGATCAATTCGAATTGAATGGAAGAATTAAAAGGAGGGTCTTTCAGAATGCCGGTGACTGTTAAAGGCATCCTGTAATCTTCATCGGAGTAGAATATCAGTGTTTTTCCGATGGCATCCGCATCCCCGAAATATTTCTTGGCTGCGCTCTCGGTAATTAATACGGTGGAGCGGTCATCCACCTGATTGGTTCCCCGGACCAGTGGGAAATTAAAAACATTAAAAAATTCAGAACTGGTAAAATCTGCTTTGGATTCGAAGGGTTCGCTTTGAGCTGCCTTCACATTGAGGCTACGGCTTTCCCATCTCACTGCTTCCTTTACAAAAGGGAAATCATTTTTTACAACCAGGGCCAGGGTTCCCGGACAAACGCCCTGAAGGAAATCGCTTCCGGCGGGTTTGGTCAGCACACGGAAAATATTCTTTCCATCCTTGTGGAAATCCTCAAAGCTCGTACTGTAGCGGTAATCCTGAAAGCCCCATACGATGGTGGCAATCCCTATTGCGAGCGTAATAATATTTACCGAGGTATATAACTTATTCCTCCAGAGATTTCTTAGGATGATAACGCAGTAGTTCCTGAACATATAATCATGGCGTCTAGGTTAGGAATAGAATTCTTTCCATATGGTCGACTCCAAACGCATGCCGGAAAAATAAAGCTGATTTTCAGCCTGGAAGCGGGCGCAGGGGAGAAATGCGTGTCATTATTGATACAGGGGAGTGTTCGGTTTTGATACAATTTAAAATTAAAAAGTAAAAATTAAAAAGTAAAAATTGGAGCATGAATTTCCACCTAAAGTCCGTCAACTGTCAACCGTCAACTACTTCAAAAGCTGATAAGCCATCAAGCTCATCAAATACGCCAGGCCCGTCATATAAATCACCTGAATAATCGGCCATTTCCATCCGCGGGTTTCGCGCTTGACGACGGCAAGAGTGCTCATGCACTGCATGGCAAAGGCATAAAAGATCATGAGGGAGACGCCGGTGGCAAGGGTGTACACTTTGGCACCGTCGTCCGTTCTTGCGGAATCCATGCGCTCGCGCAGGGTTTGCGGGTTTGCATTTTTTCCTCCTTCCACACTATATAAAGTAGCCATGGTCCCGATAAATACCTCACGTGCCGCAAATGACGTAATGAGCGCAATGCCGATCTTCCAATCATAGCCCAGGGGTTTGATCACCGGTTCGATGGTTCTTCCGAGAATTCCGGCATAGGAATTTTCGAGATGGGCAGCGCTTTTTGCCTTTGCTTGCGAAGGTGCGTTGTATTGCAGGGCAACGGCGCGCATGCGGGCAGGCGGACCGTAAGAGCTGAGCCCCCAGAGGATCATGCTAATTACAATGATTACTTTTCCCGCATCACGCACAAATATTTTGGCTTTGCTCACCATCGTAACGGCAACGTTCTTCCAACGTGGCGCACGGTATACGGGAAGTTCCAGGATGAAAAAACTTTTCTCCGTGGAGTGAATAAATCGTTTGGCGATATAGGAAACCACCAGGGCCGCAACCGTGCCCATTAAATACAATCCCATCATCACCAATCCCTGCTCGTTAAAGAATCCCAACACCCTGTGATTGGGTACCACCAGGGCGATCAGCATAGTATATACCGGCAGGCGCGCACTGCAGCTCATCAGAGGTGTTACGAGAATGGTGAGTAAACGCTCTTTCCTATTTTCAATACTTCGCGCGCTCATGATGGCTGGCACAGCGCAGGCATAGCCGCTGATCATGGGCATTACGCTTTTACCATTCAATCCTACTTTTCGCATAAGCTTATCCGTTAGGAAGCTGATGCGTGCCATGTATCCGGAATCTTCCAGCACGGTGATGAGTCCGAACAGGATCATGATCTGCGGAATAAAAACCAGGATGCCGCTGAGTCCGGCCAGCAAACCATTCACCATCAGGTCGCGGAACCATCCATCGGGCAGCTGGGCCGAGATCCAGGTACTTAATTTGGTGAAGCTCCAGTCGAGCCCGTCCATCGGAAACTTGGCAAGCCAGAATACGCTTTGGAAAAGAAGAAATAATACCACGAGCAGGATCAGGTAACCCCATACCCGGTGCATGAGGATATTATCGAGTTTCTCGGTGAACAAGGTTTTTTGCAGTGGATCCGGTTCGGAAGTCGTCAGCTGCATCACCTGTTTGATACGGGCGTAGCGTTGCATGATCTCCTCTGCCTGAACGCGGGTATGATTGAACTGATTGACATCTTCGATGCCCTCTATCCGGTTGTGGGTATGGGAATCGAAATGTAAACCTTCGTGATTAATAAGATAGTGCAGTGCGGTATAGTCGCTGATATCCGGAAACACCTGTTTGAGTTGGGAGACAGCATCGTTTGCCAGGGCCCGGTTCGAAATAAAATCGCGTATGGGAGCCTGGGTCAATTGCAGCGCACGCTGTGCAATAACTTTCTTCAGCTGCAGGATGCCCTTGTTCTTCCGGGGATTGACCGGAACCACGGGCACTCCAAGTTCTCTTTCAAGCCCTGGCACATCGATCTCGATTCCTTTTTTTCCGGCGATATCCATCATCGTCAGCGCGATCACTACCGGAATTTTCAGATCGATGATCTGGGAAGAGAATAATAGATTTCTTTTGAGGTTGCTGGCGTCCACCAGCAGGATCACCATATCTACTTTTAGGTCATCATCCTGGTTGAGCAGCACTTTATAAGTAACCCATTCGTCCGAGCGCTTGGGGTAAAGACTGTATGTTCCGGGCAGATCGACGATGCTGGCGGAGTTTCCAGGCGACAAAACGCTGGATCCGGTTTTTTTGTCAATCGTAACACCAGGGAAATTGCCGACTTTCTGGTTTAGTCCGGTGAGGGCGTTAAAAAGAGAGCTTTTCCCGCTGTTCGGGTTGCCAACAAGGCCGATATGTATTTTTCTTTTATTCAATAGGGACCAATCCGGGTTAGGCGGAAAATTAGGGAACAAATGTAACCTTCCCTCCGGGCTTTGGTTTACGAATTCCGGAGTTAATAAACGCGGTCATTTAAATGAACCATCCGAGCATTAAGCAGATAAAAACGATTACCGGGGATGGAAGGCGGCTGTACCTCAACAGAAGGAATGTGATAATGGTTACTACAATTTCCAGTACCAGGATCAAATTATTTGAGAAAGTGAAATCCTTGGTCATATATAAGCAGCCGGCCACCATGATGCCGACGACCACTGCATTGATCCCTTCCAATGCCCGGTAGACGGTCGCATATTTTTTAAGGTTCGACCAGATCGGAAAAAAGAAAAGCACGAGCAGGGCGCTGGGCAGAAAGATAGCGATGGCTCCGACAAAGCATCCCAGCACCTGCATAGGAAAGCCAAGGTCCTTCATGGCAATTCCGCCCATGTAGGAGGATAGGGAGAATACGGGTCCCGGTATTGCGCGCACCATACCAGCTCCGGTGTAGAAATCGGTCTTATCAATTTTAACGACATTCGGATTTCGCTTTATCAACTTTTGTGATTCCGGCCGGGCAACAAACTGTTCATACATCAGTGGGATGAGCACCTGCCCGCCGCCGAAGACCAGGCTTCCAAAACGGTAAGTGTTTTCAAAAAGGTTGATAGGCCTTCTGTGGGGCCAGTTATTTTTCCTGGCCAATTCACTGGAAATACCTGCCGTGATAAAAATAATAGCGAAGAGCCAGATATTCGCCCACTTGATCTTTCGCGTCAGCATTTCAATTTGCGGAATACGTTTGCTGCTCAGGTTGGTGATCACGCCACCCAGCACTATGACTGCGGGAAAAATCCAGGGAGTTTTGAAGAGGAAAAAAGTGGCGCAAGTAGCTGCCAGCATGATGCAATGGGTAATCGTATTATGGACCGAAACCTTGAATGCTTTCCAGGCCGCATAAATCAGAAATCCTACGGTCATGGGCTGAATGAATTTAAACAGGTCAGGGCCGCCGTTTTTCTGATTCAGGGATTCAATAAAAAAAGAAAACACGCCCATGATGATGCAGGCCGGAAGGATCCAGATGATCAGCGTAAGGACCGCCAGTGGAACACCGCCTCTCTTATATCCGATAAGTGTAAGGGTTTGGGTAGAAGAAGCGCCGGGAAGTAACTGGCAAAAAGCATTGTAATCCATCAGCTCTGCTTCCGTAAGGTCTTTGCGGCGGGCCACAAAGGTTTTCAACATCATGCCCAAATGCCCCTGCGGACCGCCAAAAGCGGTAATGCTATGCAAGAAAACAGCTTTCAGGAATTTTGTATGTCGGAAAATCGCCATGGGTTGATCATGGTGTGAATGTAAGGTAAAAAAAGGTTGACGGTTGACGGTTGACGGTTGACGGACTTTATGTGGAAATTCGCATTTGATTTCAGTGAAAAGGTTTTGGGTGACTGAATCCAAGTGTGGATTCACACTCAAAGTCCGTCAACCGTCAACTTTTCATCAACGATCCTTATTCGAATCTACGTTCCGCACCCTGTACTCACCGTACGCCAACTTAATATAATCGTAAAAATCATAGTCGCTGGATGTTTTTGTAAACTGATAAGAGGGGCGGTAAGTGACCATGAAGGAATCAAGTTGCTTGCCATCGAGATGGGTAATTTTTTTCACGATGAACCGCGTGAAGCGGTGATCGATAAATTTATCTTCTTCATCCGCGATCAGCCTTCGCTGGAAAGCCTGGGCACGGCGGATCTGGCGGTACTTGAACATATTGATCAGGGCATCGAGGTCAAGTCCCACACCCGAGCCGCTCTCGGGGCTCGTCAGGGTCAGACCCGGCTTTTCATAATTGAATGACTTCTCGTAATCCTTACGGTTTTGCAAAGAGTCCATATGATAATTATGCGGCGCTATGCGCACTTCCGAGAGTGTGGTAACATTCACATGCAGGGCAATATCAAAACCTGTGGTCAGGTTCATATCGCTCACAGCAAATTTCTGAGTGGATTTCCCCAGGTAAGAAAAACTCAGGGAATCTGAAAAATCTACGCGTATGGCATAGTTGCCGTTGGAGTCCGTGACCGTTCCACGGCCCAAGTTGGAGACCACGCTCACTGCTTCCAGCGGACTCGTCCTGTACATATTAAAAACAGTTCCTCGGATAACAACTTGTTGTCCGCTGGCCTGCACAGCCAAAAAAATCAATATCCCGGGCAAGAACCATTTTCTGAAATATGCGTAAAAAATGCGCAATAGGGAATGCTTTTAATATTTAGAAGGCAAAATAGGCAGAAGGCCGCGGTAAATTAAGGATTTAACGATAATTTGGATTCCATCCACCGGGCGATCTGTTCCGGATAGTGGGCATATTCCAGCGCATGAATTTTTTGCGCCAGGGTCTCGGGCGTGTCTTCCTTTGAAACGGGGCATCTGGCCTGGAAAAATATTTGTCCGTGATCATATTGGTCATCTACATAATGAATACTGATACCGCTTTCCTTTTCTCCGGCTGCAATCACGGCCCGGTGTACAGCTTGTCCGTACATCCCCTTGCCGCCATAAGCCGGAAGCAGGGCAGGATGAATATTAAGGATCCGGTCGGGGAATGCGCGGATCAGTGCTAAGGGAATCATCCATAAAAATCCTGCCAGCACCAGAAATGAGATCTTTCTTTTATTGAGTTCAGGAAAATAATGCGAGCCGTTGAAAAATTCTTCTTTTTGAATGAGCAGGAAAGGGATCTTTTCTTTTTCAGCAATCTCCAAAACACCGGCACCCGGTTTATTACACATAATTAATGAAACCAGAACCTGTCGGCCATCAACCCGGTGCTCCTCTTTATGAAAATAATTTATTATTTGCTGCGCATTGGTGCCTTTGCCGGATGCGAGAATGGCGAAGTGGATTTGATTCAAGATTTTGAAGTTAATGATTGAAGGGTTGACGGTTGACAGTTGACGGTTGACAGTTGTTTCCAAGTATGCAATTTATCAGAGTATTCGCAATAAAGTCCGTCAACCGCCAACTGTCAACCGTCAACCCTTCATAAAGATGTACCAAAAACTTCATTCCTCCGCTTGCTTTTTATATGAAAAAATTCAACGAAAATACGAACAAAAAGCGATGACAAATTTTTTTGAAAATTTTGCATAATCCGCTGAAACGCAAGCTGGAGTTAGTAAAAAAAATTTATTACATGTTGGCATTATGTTAATTTCATGACTTACTTTTGCAACCAACCGAAGTGATTTTTCACATTTATACAACCGCTTGTATATATGCATTATTACCGACTAAGTGCATTCAGAATATCCTATAGCTTTCTTCTCACCGCAGCAGCTCTGTTTTTTGGTAATGTTTCGATGGCTCAGGATGGAAAGGCTTTGTTTCAAAGCAACTGCGCGTCATGTCACAACCCCATCAAACAAGTTACCGGGCCCGCATTGAAGGGTGTCACTTCCCGCGTTCCGGATCAAAAGCTGCTTCACTCCTGGATCAAGAATAATGCAGCCGTGCTCGCTTCGGGCAATAAATACTTCAACGATCTCTACGCTCAGTTCAGCAAAACCCCGATGAACACGTTTCCGAATCTGACGGATGCTGATATTGACGCCATATTAAAATATGTAGAAACCTATCCTGAACCAGGACCGGGCGGAAAGGGTCCGGTGGATATGGGTAAGGCGCCTGAAAGCGATAACAGCCTGCTCTATGGCATTCTCACCCTGATCCTTGCCGTGATCATGCTGGTACTCATGCAGGTAAACAGTAACCTGAAAAAACTTTCCGACGATAAATCCGGCGTTCCCTCATCTGATCCGATTCCTTTTTACAAGAATAAAGCATATATCGCCATGCTCGTGCTGGTACTTTTTACACTCGGCGGATATTACCTGGTCGAGGCAGCGATCGGTCTGGGAAGGCAGCAGAACTATCAACCGGTTCAACCCATCTTCTTCTCCCATAAAGTTCATCCCGGGAATAACCAGATCAGTTGTCTTTATTGTCATGGTGGGGCCTGGGACAGCAGACACGCGGGCGTTCCATCTCTTAATATATGCATGAATTGTCATGCTGCCATCAACGATTATAAAGGCGAGCCGCTTTACAGGGAAGACGGAACCCAGGTGGATGCCAACGCAGAAATTCAAAAATTATATAGCTACACCGGATACGATCCTGCATCCGGAAAGTATACCCAACCCGGCAAGCAGATCGAATGGGTGAAAATTCATAATCTGCCCGATCTCGTATATTTCAATCACTCACAGCATATCCGCGCAGGAAAAGTACAATGCCAGACCTGCCACGGCAGCATCACCCAAATGAATGAGGTAAAGCAATTTTCCGATCTGAGCATGGGCTGGTGTATCAATTGTCACCGCACGACCAAAGTAAATTTCCCGGATGCTTCCGGAAACGGAAATAAATTCTATAGCATTTACGAAAGGTTCCATCAGGACCTGCGGACAGGCAAAATGGACAGCGTTACGGTTGAAGACATCGGGGGCACGGAATGTCAGAAGTGTCATTATTAATGTGGTAATTTGAAAATTTGAAAATTTGAAAATGCTTTGCCCTCCGAAGTTTTAGCAAATGAGGGAGTAGCCATAATTTTCAAATTTTCAAATTTTCAAATTTTCAAATTCAGAATAAATGCGCGACAAAAAGTACTGGCAAAGTTTTGGAGAAAGTAGCAGTTCGGATCTCTCGAAGAAACAGGCCGAAGATGAGTTTCCTGTAGAACCTCCCTTGCTAAATTTAGACAGCAAAGGTTTGCTGGACATAAAAACGCCGAGAAGGGATTTTCTCAAATATATTGGATTCAGTACGGCTGCCGCCACCCTGGCCGCCAGTTGCGAGATGCCGGTTAGAAAAGTGATTCCTTATCTGAATAAACCGGAGAATATGGTGCCGGGTGTTGCGGATTATTATGCAACCACTTATGTTTCCGGCGGAGATGCCATTTCCATTGTTGCGAAAGTGCGGGACGGCCGCCCGATTAAAATTGAAGGAAATGAAATGTCCGGCATCACCAAGGGAGGTACCTCAGCGCGGGTTCAGGCTTCTGTTCTGGATCTCTATGATACGGCGCGCCTGCGCTATCCGGTGCAGATGGTGAACGGCGTTCCCCAGGAAGTGACAAGCTTTGAAGCATTTGATAAGCTGGTTGCAGGATCTATGGCGGCCCAGACGGGAAGCACGATATTACTGACAAGCACTATCACCTCACCCACAAGTAAACAGATCATTGCGGAATTCCTGGCAAAAAATCCGGGAAGCCATCACGTTCAATATGATGCGGATTCCTTCAGCGGAATGCTGCAGGCCAACGAAGCCTCTTATGGAAAACGGGCTATTCCTTCCTATCATTTTGAAAATGCAAAAGTTATTGTAAGTCTCGGTGCCGATTTCCTCGGAACCTGGCTTTCTCCAATTGAATTCGCCCGTCAGTATGCCAAAGGCAGGAAGATAGATGAGAAGGCGCCCGAAATGAGCAGGCATTATCAGTTTGAATCTTTGGTCAGTCTGACCGGTGCCAACGCAGACCAGCGGATTACCCACAAGCCTTCAGAAACCGGAGCTATAGCGCTTGCGCTGCTGGCCGCTTTGGGCGGAAATGTATCTGCACCATCGGGATTGTCGGACAAACAGAAAGCTGCGGTTGCGCAGGTAGCCAAGGATCTCGGGGCAGCAAAAGGAAAAGCGCTGGTGGTTTCAGGCAGCAATAATATTAATGTCCAACTCGTAGTCAACGCGATCAATGAAGCAGTCGGAGCAAACGGCGCTACAATATCCTGGGACAGTCCGATCCAAACCCGCCAGGGAATCGATAGTGAGTTCGCTGCCCTGGTGGCTGACATGAATGACGGGAAAGTAGGCAGTCTGTTGATCTATGATGCCAACCCGGCCTACGATTATTATGATGCAAAGAAATTCAAAACGGGTTTGGCCAAAGTGAAGACAACTGTTTCGTTTAACGGGAGACTCGATGAAACATCAGAACTCTGTAAGTATATTTTACCATCTCCACATTTCTTTGAAAGATGGGGAGACACAGAACCCAAGGCCGGATTTATTTCACTCATACAGCCTGTAATTGCTCCGCTCTTTCTCACCAGACCATACGAGGAATCACTGATGAAGTGGTCCGGGAACAACCAGGGCTACGAAGAATTTTTTAAAGCATACTGGGAGGGAAAATTAGGCGGACTCGAAGCTTACGAAAAAGCATTGCAGGACGGACTGATGGAACCTGCCCAGCCTGCAGCAGGAGGGGGATCTTATAACGGATCTAAACTTAGTGATGCTGTGGCAGCCATTGGCGCAGCGAAAAAAAGTACCGATCTCGAGCTCGTGGTTTACCAGACCGTGAATATGGGAACCGGTGCCCAGGCAAACAATCCCTGGTTACTGGAAATGCCGGATCCTATTACCAGGGGCACCTGGGACAACTTTGCGATGGTTTCTCCAAAATTCCTGAAAGACAATTATGATATTGATCTGAGTGATCCGCCCCAGGCGGATAAGTTTGAAGTTCATCCGGAGCGTCCGGTAATTAAAATAAAAACAAGCGGTTACGAAACAACAATTCCGATCGTGCCAGTTCCCGGTACAGCAGACGGCGTCTTTGCCATCGCGGTTGGATATGGCCGCGAAAGCGCTGATCCGAAAAATACTGCCGGTTTTATTGGCCGGGCAGTTCCTGGCGCGGGGCGCAATGCCTATCCCTTTACCAGTTTCAACGGTTCAACAGTTGAATGGTCCGCCACTGATGTTAGCTTTGAAAAAACCGGCGATAATTACGCAATTGCATTTACCCAAACACATAATACCCTGGAAGGCCGCACTTCTGTGATCAAGGAAATGGACCTGGAAGAGTTCATTCATAATCCGGATGAAGTGCCCGATGAGAGAGAAAAAGAACTGAAGAATTTCGGGGGGATTGAAAATTTTGAGAAAGATGGGACCCTGTTTGGATATTTTGATAAACCCGGCATACACTGGGGCATGTCCATCGACCTGAACTCCTGTATCGGCTGCGGCGCTTGTGTGATTGCCTGCCATGCTGAGAACAATGTTTCAGTTGTTGGGAAGAATGAAGTGCTGCGCTTTCATGATATGCACTGGATCCGGATTGACCGGTATTATACCGGCGACTACGGAAATCCTGACAGTGTGCAAACGATATTTCAGCCCATGCTTTGCCAGCATTGTGATAATGCGCCCTGCGAAAATGTTTGTCCGGTTTCAGCAACCAACCATAGCAGCGAAGGCCTGAACCAGATGGCATATAACCGCTGTATCGGTACCCGCTACTGCGAAAATAACTGCCCTTTTAAAGTACGACGGTTCAATTGGGAAGATTACAACCAGGCGGACAGTTTCCCGAATAACCAGGATGAGCATGGCGTTGGCCGGTTGAATGAGTCCGTGCTGATGATGAATGATGATCTGGCCAGGATGGTACTTAACCCGGATGTGGTGGTGCGTTCCAGGGGCGTAATGGAAAAATGTTCTTTCTGCGTTCAGCGTTTGCAGGATGGAAAACTGAAAGCAAAGAAAGCAAACAGGCCGCTGTTGGATATGCAGGATGTGAGGACTGCCTGCCAGCAAGCCTGCCCCACGGAAGCGATTGTTTTCGGAAATATTAATGACAGTAAGAGTGCAATTGTGAAAACGAGGGTGGATAATCATCACCGGCTGTATCATGTGCTTGAAGAGCTGCACGTATTGCCGAATATAAGTTATCTCGCTAAGGTCCGTAATCCGGAATCAGAAGCGAAGGCATAAAGCGGAGCGATTTTTTAAATGATATCGGCGTGGCTGGTATTAAAAGTATTAACCGATTATGGCTTTATTAAAGTACGAATCACAGGTGAGACCTCCGATCATTGAGGGGAACAAAACCTATCACCAGGTAACGGAGGATATTGTACGACCTGTTGAAGCCCGGCCTTCCCGGCTCTGGTGGATCGGGTTCCTGTTAGCTGTAATCTTGCTTTGCTTTGGGATCTTTTCAGTAACAAGGGAAGTGATCTATGGCGTGGGGCAATGGAATTTGCAAAAGACCGTAGGTTGGGGCTGGGATATTACCAATTTCGTATGGTGGATCGGTATCGGGCATGCCGGAACCCTGATCTCCGCGATCCTCCTTCTTTTCAGGCAGGGCTGGAGAACGGGTGTAAACCGTGCAGCAGAAGCCATGACCATCTTTGCAGTTATGTGCGCCGGCCAATTCCCGATCTGGCATATGGGAAGAGTATGGATGGGCTTTTTCTGTTTGCCTTATCCGAATACGCGCGGAGCCCTATGGCCGAATTTTAATTCTCCATTATTGTGGGACGTATTTGCGGTATCTACATATTTTACTGTTTCTGTTTTGTTCTGGTACTGCGGATTGCTGCCGGACCTGGCTGCCATACGTGACCGCGCGAAACTGAAATGGAGGAAATGGTTTTACGGACTCAGCGCCTTTGGCTGGAGCGGTTCCACAAAACACTGGCAGCGTCATGAAGCGTTGTCGCTGATCCTGGCCGGTCTCGCCACACCACTCGTGCTTTCTGTTCATACAATAGTATCCTTCGACTTCGCCACTTCGGTGGTACCCGGATGGCATACCACTATCTTCCCGCCCTATTTTGTGGCCGGTGCGGTATTCTCCGGCTTCGCGATGGTTCAATCCTTACTGATCATTACGCGGAAAGTATTTAATCTCGAACAATACATTACGCTGGAGCATATCGATGTCATGAATAAGATCATCGTACTTACGGGCTCCATTGTGGGTATTGCCTACCTCTCCGAATTGTTCGTTGCCTGGTACAGTCAGAACCCATACGAAAACTGGGCCTTCATGCAGAGCCGCGCTAATATATTCAGTCCTTATGGTTGGGCCTATTATATCATGATGAGCTGCAACGTTCTTTCTCCCCAGATCTTCTGGTCACGCAAAATGAGAAGAAACCTCACGGTTACTTTTTTCATGAGTATTATCGTTAATATCGGGATGTGGTTTGAGCGGTTTGTAATTATCGTCACTTCCGTTTACCGCGATTATATTCCCAGCTCCTGGGCCACTTATTACTCGCCCAGTATCTGGGAGGTTGGTTTTTATCTCGGTACGTTCGGATTATTCTTTACATGTTACTTTTTATTTTCCAAATTTTTCCCTGTGATAGCGCTTTCAGAAATTAAGCATATTCTCAAGAAATCCGGAGATGGTTATAAGGCGAAGATGACCGAAGCAGAAAAGGAAACGCCGGAAGCCTTTGCACATGAAATGGCGCATTAAGAAAAATTAAAAATTAAAAAGTAAAAAATAAAAAAGGGAGAACAGTATAGGGTTTGTTATTTATTGATTTTTGAATTTCGTAGTTATGGCAATTAAAAAATTTGTTGTCGGGAGTTTTGAAGAAGAAGAGGTTTTGTTCCAGGCCGTGAGAAAGGTCCGTTCAGCCGGTTATAAACTGTATGATGTATACACGCCGATGGCTATTCACGGTTTGGACAAGGCCATGGGTTTGAGAGATACGAGTATTCCAACAGCAGGATTCATTTACGGCATTACGGGTACTACCACCGCGCTGGTCGGCATATCTTATACATTGGTATGGGACTGGCCTTTGAATATTGGTGGTAAGCCCCATTTTGCTTTGCTTGCCTGGGTCCCGATCCTGTTTGAACTGACTGTTCTTTTTTCTGCGGTGGGTATGGTGTTGACCTTTTGTTATCTCTGCCAGATGGCGCCCTTTGTGAGGAAACATCATTTCAGCCTGCGGGCCACGGACGACCGGTTTGTGATGGTGATTGAATGCACGGCGAAAACCAATGAAGAAGAACTGAAATCATTTCTTTCCCAGACCGGAGCGGAAGAAGTGCACACACAGATGGCGGAAACAGGCTGGTGGCTTGGATCCTATAGCAGGAATAGAAAGACTTTTGAAAACCCCAACGCTATTCTGGCATAAACGAAATGAAACCTGCAATGCTGATCACAAAAATAATTATCCCTTCTTACCTGGCGGCATTTGTACTTACTGCCTGCAGTGATGTGCGGAGGAACCCGGGCAGGATTTATATGCCAGACATGGCTTATAGCCGCGCGTATGAAACCTATTCGGTTACGCCGGAACAGCAGGAGGAATTACTGAAAAATGGAATTCACTACAGCAACGCACCGGTTCCCGGAACCATCAAGCGGGGAGAGTTGCTACCGTTTTCGATTCCGAAAGACAAGGAAGGAGATTCTAAGAACTACGTGACTTCCAAATCCTACAGAAATCCG
>Ga0182024_10003923_pt1 | contig 34820 bp, 31 predicted proteins | sample P32metaG_FD_120480 | JGI IMG/M metagenome (GOLD analysis project Ga0182024, IMG submission 120480) | Permafrost microbial communities from Stordalen Mire, Sweden - P3-2 metaG (Illumina Assembly) | ecosystem: Environmental > Terrestrial > Soil > Wetlands > Permafrost | place: Sweden: Stordalen...
ACCCTGATTCGTGTCACGCGCGACAAGGTCGCAGTGACGAACCTCGTCACTCATCGCCACGTGATGGTCACGGTCGGGCACCACTACCTCGCCAAAGCACCCTGAAGGGATCGACGTCACCCAACCTGGCCACCGCGGCGGTTGGCCGCGAATGAAGCCGTGCAGGCGGTCGGGTAGGGTGGCGGCGGGGAAACCGTGAGCGACTACCTGCCCATTGCCGAGCACGGGCTGATCGGCGACCTGCACTCGATCGCCCTGGTGGGCACCAACGCGACGATCGACTGGTACTGCGCGCCGCGGGTCGACTCGCCGAGCGTCTTCGGCGCGATCCTCGATTGCGCGAAGGGCGGTCACTGGCGCCTGAGTCCCGACTGTGCGGTGACGACCACCAAGCAGCTCTACTTCCCCGACACCAACGTCCTCATCACCCGTTTCCTGACACCCGAGGGGGTCGGCGAGATCGAGGACTTCATGCCCGTCGGGCAGACCCGCGCCGGGGGCGCGCACCGCCAGCGGGTGGTGCGTCGCGTGGTGGCGGTGCGGGGCAGCATGGGCTTCCACACCGAGATCTCGCCGCGGTTCGACTACGGCCGCGCCGTGCACGAGATCGATCGTCACGATCATGGGGTGGTGTTCCGCACCCCCGAGCTCTCGCTGGAGCTCGAGACGGACGTCCCGATCGAGCTGCATGACGGCGCCGCGCGGGCGCACTTTCACCTGCACGCCGGCGAGAGCACCACGTTCGTGCTCGAGACGCTGCCGCCGGGGTCGAACGCTCCCGCGGGTCACACCGACGCGGAGATCGAGGAGCTGTTCGAGCGGACGGTCGCCTACTGGCGTCGATGGCTGGCGCAGTCACGGTACACGGGACGCTGGCGCGAGATGGTGCACCGCTCGGCCCTGACCCTCAAGCTGCTGACCTACGAGCCGACGGGAGCGATCATCGCCGCCCCGACCACGAGCCTGCCCGAGGAGCTCGGTGGTGAGCGCAACTGGGACTATCGCTACACGTGGATCCGCGACGCCGCCTTCTCGCTGTACGCGCTGCTGCGCTTGGGCTTCGCGGAGGAGGCGTCGGCGTTCATGCAGTGGCTGACCCTGCGTCTGTCCGACGAGCGCGACCGCGGGGACGGGTTGGGGCCGCTGCAGATCATGTACGGCATCGACGGTCGCCGTGAGCTGCCGGAGACGATCCTCGGGCACTGGGAGGGATACCGGGGCTCGGCGCCGGTGCGGATCGGCAATGGCGCGGCCGACCAGCTCCAGCTGGACATCTACGGCGAGCTGATCGACTCGGTGTACCTCTACAACAAGCACAGCACCCCGATCTACCACGAGGCGTGGGAGCATCTCAGCCGCATCGTGGACTGGGTATGCGAGCACTGGGACCAGACCGACGAGGGGATCTGGGAGGTGCGTGGCGGACGCCAGAACTTCACCTACTCGCGCTTGATGTCATGGGTGGCGGTCGAGCGCGCGGTGCGCATCGCCAACCAGCGCGGACTGCCGGCCGAGCTCGAGCGCTGGCGCTCCGCGCGCGACGCGATCTACCGCCAGATCATGACCCGCGGCTGGAACGAGGGCCGCGGAGCGTTCGTCCAGCACTACGACACCGACGTGCTCGACGCGTCGCTGCTGCTGATGCCGCTCGTGAAGTTCATCGCACCGACCGACCCCCGCTGGATTTCGACGATGAACGAGATATCCCACGAGCTGGTCTCCGACAGTCTCGTCTACCGCTACAACACGACGACCGCCGCCGCCGACGGTCTGCGCGGCGAGGAGGGAACCTTCTCGATCTGCTCGTTCTGGTACGTGGAGGCGCTCGCCCGCGCCGGTCGCCTCGACGACGCGCGCCTGGCGCTGGAGAAGATGTTCACCTACGCCAACCACCTCGGCCTTTATGCGGAGGAGATCGGCCCTACGGGCGAGCAGCTCGGCAACTTCCCGCAGGCGTTCACCCACCTTGCGCTGATCAGCGCGGCGGCAAACTTGGATCGGGCTCTGGGGTAGGGTGATGCCGCGATGAGCGCCGACTTCGCGGCGAGTTTCTTCAACTACGAGTCCGTCGCGGTTCACGAGCGCGCGGACGAGCTCGCGCTGCTCGCGGGCCGCCCGCAGACTGACTGGGCGAAGGTCCTCGCCCACACCGAGACGCGCCGCTTCTCGCGTGACGAGACGATCATCTCGGCCGGCGAGAAAGATCGCGCTCTGTACCTGCTCACGGAGGGCACGCTCGGCGTGCGCCTGGACGCGGATACGGACAGGACGTTCAAGGCGATCGACGCGCCGTCGGTCGTCGGCGAGGTCGCCTTCCTTGACGGCGGTCCGCGCTCGGCGACCCTGTTCGCGATCACCGACGGCGAGCTGCTGCGCCTGCGCATGGAGAGCTTCGAGACGCTCGCGGCCCGCGAGCCGGAGCTGGGACGCGCGATCCTGTTCGACCTGGCGCGCATCGTGACCGCGCGTCTGCGCCTGGCGAGTGACGTCATCGCCCGGACGGGGGGCTGAGAAATGGCGAGCGCCACGACATCCGCCAACCCGTTCCCCAACTACACCCAGATTCGCCGGCGCGTGCCGATCTGGGCGTGGCAGGTTGGGCGCGTTCTGAGCGTGTGCTCCGCGGTCGGACTGTGCATCCTGCTCCTGGTAGAGCCCGACAAAGGGCTGGAACTGTGGTGGAAGCTCGCGATCCCATTGCTGCCGCTGCTGTGGCTAACGGCGCCTGGGCTGTGGCGCAACCTCTGTCCGCTGGCGGCCTCCAACCAGACCCCGCGTCTCTTCAAGTTCACCCGCGGGCTGACGATCCCCGACTGGTATCGCGAGTACGCGCCGGTCGTGGGGATGACCGCGTTCATCCTGCTGGTGGCCTCGCGCAAGCCGCTGCTGAACACCAGCGGCGTGGCGACGGCGGTGCTGATCGGCGCCTCGCTCGTGGGCGCGCTGGTGGGCGGGGTCGTGTTCAAGGGCAAGAGCGGCTGGTGCAGCTCGCTGTGCCCGCTGCTGCCGGTGCAGCGCATCTACGGTCAGACGCCGTTTGCGACGGTCCCCAACTCGCACTGCCAGCCGTGCGTGGGGTGCACGAAGAACTGCTACGACTTCAATCCGCGCGTCGCCTACCTAGCGGACCTGTACGAGGACGACCGGCACTACACGGGCTATCGCAAGTTCTTCGTCGGCTGCTTCCCCGGCCTGATCCTGTGCTACTTCACGCTGCCCGAGCACATCTCGGCGGCCTCCGACTATGGGCGCTTCGCGCTGTACATCGCCGCGAGCGCGGGCAGCTTCTTCCTCGCCGAAGCGCTGCTGAAGGTGACCGTCAACAAGATCACAGCCGTCTACGGCGCCGTGGCGATCAGCCTGTTCTACTGGTATGCCTCGCAGGTGCTCGCCGGCACTCTTACCGGCAGCGAGACGACGGCGTGGTTCGTGTGGGGGCTGCGCGGCGTGGTGTGGGTGCTGGCGGCGGTGTGGCTGGTGCGCACGTGGCGCAAGGAGGCGGTGTTCGTCGAGCAGGCCACTGCGCCGCCGCCGGTGCGCCTTGGCGACGAGGCGCTCGATGCGGCCCGCGCGCAGCAGGCGGGCAATCCCGAGATCACATTCGAGCCGAGTGGCCTGCGCCTGGTGGCGAAGCCCGGAGCGACCCTGCTCGATCTCGCTGAAAGCGGTGAGCAGTCCGTCGAGGCGGGCTGCCGGATGGGCGTGTGCGGCGCGGACCCGGTGTGCGTGGTGTCGGGGATGGAGCATCTGTCGCCGGTCTCGAGCGATGAGCAGGCGACGCTCGAGCGCCTCGGCTATGCCGACAGCACCCGCATGGCCTGCTGTGCGAGGGTCAACGGGCCGGTCACGATCTCGCTCACGCCTGAGCGCGCGGGTGCGACGGCGCCCAAGCGCGTCGAGGGCTTCGAGTTCGACCCTGAGGTGACGCGCGTGGTGATCGTGGGCAACGGCATCGCCGGCGTGACCGCCGCCGATCACGTCCGCCGCCGTCACCCCGACTGCCAGATCGACGTTGTCGCCAACGAGCCGTATCAGCTGTACAACCGCATGGGGATCGGGCGTCTGGTTTACGGCAGCTCGGCGATGGTCGGGCTGCAGTTGCTGCCCGACTCGTGGTACGAGGACAACAAGGTCACCTGCTGGCTGAACACGTTCGCCACAGGCCTCGACCGCGAGCGCCAGATGTTGACGCTCGGCACGGGCGAGACGCTGCCCTACGACCGCCTGATCCTGGCCACCGGCAGCGACTCGTTCGTGCCCCCGATCGAGGGCTATGGCGCGCCCGGCACGTTCGTGCTGCGGCGCGCCGCCGACGCGTTCGGCATTCGCACCTTCGCGCAGGAGCACCGCGCCGAGCACGCGGTCATCGCAGGCGGCGGGCTGCTCGGCCTCGAGGCCGCCTACGCGCTGCACAAGATCGGCCTGCACGTGACCGTGCTCGAGCGCGGGCAGACGCTGCTCTCGCGCCAGCTCGACGAGCGCGCGGCGGAGATGCTGCGCGATTACCTTGAGGGCCTGGGGCTGCACATCATGCTGGCGACCGAGACCGTGTCGCTGCACGCCGGCGAGAGCAACGGCAGTCCCGGTCGGCTGCGCGAGGTCCGCGTGCGCGACGGACGCAGCCTGCCAGCCGATGTGTTCCTCGTGGCCGCGGGGATCGCGCCGCTGGTGGAGCTCGCCCGCGAGTCGGGCCTGGAGGTTGCCAAGGGCGTGGTCGTAGACGACGCTATGGCAACGAGCGACCCTCACGTGTTCGCCGTCGGCGACGTGGCGGAGCATCGCGGGCGCACGTACGGCCTGTGGCCCGCGGCGGTCGAGCAGGGGGAGATCGCCGCCGAGAACGCGCTTGGCGGGGCGCGCGCATACGAGGGAACCGTACCGGTCACGATGCTGAAGGTCGTCGGCGTCGACCTGCTTTCGATCGGGCGCTTCCAGCCGCAGGATGGCGACACGGTGATCGCGATCGAGGACTCTGAGGAGCACAGCTATCGCAAGCTTGTGATCGCCGACGATCGGATCGTCGGCGCGATCCTGATCGCCCGCCAACAGGACGCCCCCCATGTCACCAACGCGGTCAAGGACGCTCGCGACGTGTCGAGCCTGCTGCCCGAGCTCCAACGCGGGGAGTGGGACGGACTGGCGGCTGAGCCGGTGGTCGCGTAGATCAGCCGCAGCCGGTGATGCCGCCGTCGAGCGGGATCACGGTGCCGGTCATGTAGGCGCCGGCGCGCGAGGCGAGTAGCAGCGTGAGCCCGGCGACGTCGTCGGGGCGCCCGAGCGGCACTTCCTGCTCGACCGCTGAACGCAGCTCGGGGTTCTCGAGCGCCCAGGCCATCATCTTGCTCTCGAACGGTCCGGGCGCGATTGCGTTGACGGTGATGTGCTCGGATGCGAGGCGCTTGGCGAGGTGCCGCGTGAGCATGTGCACGGCGGCCTTGGCTGTTGTTGCATTTGGTTGCACCGCAGATAACCGTCCGCCACTCGGGGCCGGTATCGTCTCTCGGGTGGATAGAACGGTGATCGTCAACCTGGCCGACGCGCCCGCCCGCAGCCACCCGCGCAGGGCCACGCAGATCGATTGGGAGCCGGAGGACGCACCCTGGCCAGACACCGGCGTCAACGTCCAGGTCATGCAGCCCGGGCAACCGAACTGCCGGTATCACTCCGAGGCTGTGCAGGAGGATTTCCTAGTGCTTCACGGTGAGTGCATCGCCGTCATCGAAGGGGAGGAGCACCCGCTGAGGCAATGGGATGTCTTCCACTGTCCCGCAGGGGTGGCACATGTGTTTGTCGGTGCTGGCGACGGTCCATGCGCTGTCCTGATGATCGGCTCGCGCCGGGTGGACGAGTGCCATTACCCGGTCAACGAGCTGGCCGCGAACTACGACGCCTCCGTGTCGCGCACGACCGATGTGCCGGACGAGGCTTACGCGGATATGGAGCCCGAGGCTTGGGAGCCCGCCGCGAGCCCGTGGCCGCTAGGCGACTAGCGCGAGCATCGTGCGATGTTCGCACACGATGTCTGGCGGTGGCCGGATCTCCTAGCCGCAGCCGGTGATGCCGCCGTCGAGTGGGATCACGGTGCCGGTCATGTAGGCGCCGGCGCGCGAGGCGAGGAACAGCGTTAGCCCGGCGACGTCGTCGGGGCGCCCGATGCGCCCGAGCGGCACTTCCTGCTCGACAGCTGAGCGCAGCTCGGGGTTCTCGAGCGCCCAGGCCATCATCTTGCTCTCGAACGGTCCGGGCGCGATTGCGTTGACGGTGATGTGCTCGGAGGCGAGGCGCTTGGCGAGGTGCCGCGTGAGCATGTGCACGGCGGCCTTGCTGGCGCTGTAGCTGTAGTTCTCTACCGAGGGTGTTCGCAGCCCGTCGATCGAGCCGATGTTGATCACGCGTGCAGGATCCTCGACGGTTGCCGCGGCGCGCAGCTCTCCCAGCAGCGCGACGGTCAGATGGAAGACGCCCTCGACGTTCGTGGCGAGGATCTTCTGCCAGCCGACGGCGGGGAACTCCTCGAGCGGCGCGCCCCAGACAGCGCCGGCGTTGTTGACGAGGATGTCAAGCGACGGGAAGCGCTCTCGCGTCGCGGCGGCGAGCGCCTGGGCGCCATCTTGAGTGGATATGTCCGCGGGGATCGCGTGGCAGTCACCCAGCGCACTGAGCTCCTGGGCTGCAGCTTCGACGTCGGCGCTCTTTCGCGATGAGACGATCACGCGCGCGCCCGCCCGCACGAGCCCGTTCGCGATCATCAGGCCGATGCCGCGTGAGCCGCCGGTGACGAGCGCGGTCTTGCCGGAGACGTCGAACAGGTCACTCATTGGTGGAGCTCCTCATCGCTGGTGGGGGTCGCCGGAGGGACGCTAGTCGTCGAAGCTCGCGGGACGCTTTTCGAGGAACGCGCCGGCCGCCTCGGGTACGCCCTTGCTGAACGTGGCCATGATCTGCTGGCGGTCCTCGTACTCGACCGCGGCCTGCTGGGAGGGGATCTCCAGCGCGCTCCACATGCCGCGCTTGGTCAGGCGCACGCCGAACGGCGCGAGCGCGGCGATCTGCTCGGCTGCCTGCACGGCGCGCGCGAGCAGCGCGTCCTGCTCGACGACGTCGGTGACGAGCCCGATGCGCAGCGCCTCCTCGGCATCGAAGCGGCGTCCGGTGAGCATCAGCTCGTGTGAGCGTGAGGCGCCGATCAGGCGCGGAAGCAGCCAGCTGGTGCCCATGTCGCAGTTGGACAGGCCGATGTTGATGAAGGCGGCGCGGAACACGGCCTTGGTGGAGGCGTAGCGGATGTCGCAGCCGAGGCTGAGCGCGAGCCCGAGGCCGGCGGCGGGGCCGTTGACGGCGGCGATCACCGGTTGCGGCAGCGCGCGCAGCCCGAGCACGAGCTTGGACATGTGCTCTTGGTTGTCGAGCCGGTCGCGCGGTAGGTCGCTTTCGTTGTTGGCCGGCGCAGTGCCGTAGCCGCGCAGGTCGACGCCGGCGCAGAAGCCGCGCCCGGCGCCGGTGAGGATCACGGCGCGACAGGAGCGCTCCAGGGTGATCCTGCGCAGCTCGACGTGCAGCGCCTCGCACAGCTCGGCGTTCATGGCGTTGAGCTCATCGGGCCGGTTGAGCGCGAGCTGAACGACGTGCGGGGCTGGCTGCTCGACGAGTACGAGTGGTGTCATGACGGGGCCATCCTATGTCTTGTGGTCAGAGAGGCATGGTGTCGCGGATCTGCACCGGGTGGGCCGCTGGCTCATGACGCTCAGCCCGATCATACGAGTGTGTGAGACTGCCGCGCGTGCGGTTGAGGGAGCCGAAGGTGGCGGTGGTGGGCCACGTCGAGTGGGTGCAGTTCGCACGCGTGCCGCATGTGCCGAGCGCGGGCGAGGTGGTGCACGCAAGCGATCCGTTCGAGGAGCCGGCGGGCGGCGGCGCGGTGGCGGCGGTGCAGCTCGCGCGCTTGGCCGGCGCCGCGGCGTTTGTGACGGAGCTTGGCGAGGACGAGTATGCGGTGCGCTCGGTCACGCGCTTGCGTGAGCTGGGCGTGGACGTTCGCGCGGCTGTCGTACAGGCGCCGAGTCGCCGGGCGGTGACGCTGGTGGACGCGGCGGGCGAGCGCACGATTACGACGTTTGGGCCGCGGCTGGAACCCCGGGGCGGAGACCGGCAGCGGTGGAACGGACTGGAGGGGCTCGACGCGCTGTATTTCACCGCTGGCGATGAGGCTGAGCTGCGGCTCGCACGCTCGCGCTCGCGCGTGCTGGTGGCGAGCCCGCGTGCGCGCGATGCGCTCGGCCATGGCGTGGCGCTGGACGCGCTGGTGCTGAGCGGCGACGATGAGATTGAGCTGCAGGCGGCGGCGCCGGTGCTGGATGAGGCGCAGTTGGTGGTGTGGACGGAAGGCGTGCGCGGCGGGCAGTACCGGCGTCGCGACGGCGCGACCGGCAGCTGGGAGGCGGCCGAGCCGCCGGGGCCGCGGGCTGACTCCTATGGCTGCGGCGACTCGTTCGCGGCAGGGCTCACCTATGGGTTGGGTGCTGGCTTCGAGCTCACGGACGCGCTTGCGTTGGCGGCGCGCTGCGGCGCGGTGTGCGCAACGGGGCATGGGCCCTATGAGCGCCAGCTGAGCTCGCGGGACCTAGAACGTGTTGGGGAGCGAGGACCCGGCGAAGAAGAAGAACCAGACCAGCAGGGTGATCACCGCTAGGTACACGCTGGTCATGACGATGCGCTCGAGCAGCGTTATGCCCACGCGGGCGCTGATGTGGCCCTCGGCCTCGGCGCGCATACTGCGCATCCAGGGCATGCGACGTTCGGTCTGCGGGCGCCCGACGAGCTCGTCGTAGGTGCTGTTGAGCCATGCGAGCGCGAGCGCCATCGCGAACACGAGTACTGCGAGAACGAGCACCACGACGAATACCGCCTGCATGCTCAGAACGGTGTCGTTTGAGCTGTGGGAGCCGACCCACAGCGCGATCAGCGGCGCGCCCGTCCATAGGTTGATCGACAGGAACGCGCTCGCGGCGGCCATCGCCAGTCGCTTGAGCGTGACGAGCCGGGGCGCTCCGTGCGGCCGCGGTCTCTGCTGCTGGCCTCGTGGCTCGGTGTACCTGCCTTGGATGTCGCCGGCGAACATGCTGAGCCCCTGAAGAGACGGTACCGCCATATGATCCGCGGCGCCATGGACTTCGAGCAGATCACCACCGAGCTGGCCGACGGCGTGCTCACGATCACGCTGAACCGGCCCGAGCGGCTCAACGCGTGGACGGCGCAGATGGGCCTCGAGCTGCGAACGGCGTTCGATCAGGCCGACGCCGACGACGATGTGCGCGCGGTGATCGTGACCGGTGCGGGTCGGGGATTCTGCGCTGGCGCTGACCTGGCGAGCGGGGGCGACACGTTCGATGCGCGCAAGCGTGAGGCCGTTGCTGGCGCGATGCGCGACAACGGCGGCGAACTGACGCTGCGGATCTTCGAATGCAAGAAGCCGGTGATCGCTGCGATCAACGGGCCAGCGGTGGGCGTGGGCGCGACGATGACGCTACCGATGGACATTCGCCTGGCGGCCGATGACGCGCGCATCGGCTTCGTGTTCGCGCGCCGCGGCATCATCCCGGAGGCCTGCTCGAGCTGGTTCCTGCCGCGCGTGGTGGGCATCAGCCGCGCGATGGAGTGGGTGGCAACCGGCCGCGTGTTCTCCGCGCAGGAGGCGCTCGACGGCCGGCTCGTGCGCAGCCTGCACCCCAAAGCGGAGCTGCTCGACGCAGCCCGCGCGCTCGGCCGTGAGATCGCAGAGAACACAGCGCCTGTGTCTGTGGCGATCGCCCGTCAACTGATGTGGAGGATGCTCGGCGCTGAGCATCCGATGTACGCACACCGTGCCGACTCGCGCGGCATGGCCGCCCGGGGCCAGTCAGCCGACGCCGTCGAGGGCATCACCGCCTTCCTCGAGAAGCGCCCCGCGCAGTTCCCCGATCGGGTCAGCGATGGCCTGCCCGACGTGATGCCAGGGTGGAGCGCGCCGGAGTTCGAGTAGCTGTCCCGCGTGGCGGCGAGCTCGGCGCTCAGAGTACGACGAGCTGGCGTCGAGGCTTTGTAGACGGCCCGTACTCGAATCCGAGGACCGCGCGCGCGTCCAGAGCCTCGGCAAGTCGCATTAGGGTCCGGGCGTTGGTCGCATGTTGCCCGCTCTCTATACGTGAGATCGCGGACGCTGTGGTGTGCATGCGCTTGGCGAGTTGCTCTTGCGAGATGCCCAACGCCGCCCGGCGCATGATGACGAGCCGCGCTAGTGCCTCGAACGGCGCGAGGCGCTCGAACTCAGCGGAGAGCTCAGTGTCGCGGCGAGATGTGCGGAGGTCGTCCGCGACAAGCGTTCCTATTGGGCTTTGATTCTGCGGGTGTTTGAGTTTGCGCGGCATAAGGACCTGTCAAAGTTAGCATTTTTGCGAAGTACTATCAGGGCGCGTCGTGCCCCGCCGCCCGTGGTGGGCGGCTCGGCTGTGGGTTCATGCGGGCCTGGAAGTCCAGCCACCGCATCCGGGCAATTTTGATCTCGGAGGCGGGCAGCTTCTTCGTTGTCTTGCGGAAGGCATGAAGCAGCACGATTTAGACCTCTTGATCGCTGGTAGAGCAGGCGGTAGTGCTCTGCTCCGTAGTGACAGCGCATCTCTCTGAGCTCCCCTTCGACCTGGGAGCTGTGGGGGAAGGGAAGGTGTGGCACCTCATCGCTGAGCAGATTCAGACGAGCTATCTGGTTACGAAGAGAAGCCCGACGCGGCTTGTCAAGCGACTCGATGAACTCGAGGACGGGCTCGCTCCCATTGGGCGCGCGATAGTAGACCGCCTGGAACGGTGGCATGCCATCACTCGCCTGTAGCGACGGCTGCGACGAGCATCAGCCGCGAGTCGCAGCGATGGCAGCCAGCTTGGATTCTGAGGCGCTCTGAACTCACTATGACCGAGGCTACGCGCGGCTTGGGATGGTTCTCTCGAACGAGCCAGAACGGCGAGGCTGCTTCCTCGAGAAGCGCCCGTGTTCCCGATCGCGTCGGCGACGGCCTGTCAGATGTGATGCCAGGGTGGAGCGCGCCGGAGTTCGAGTCGCGCCGGCCTTACTCAGCGCGGCCGTTCGTCGCCGTCGGACTTGGAGCTTCTCTTGCTGCGACGTGGAGCGGCTTTCTCGAACAAGCGGTCAAAGGGTATGTGGTAGTCGGGTCCCCACATGTAGATCAGACAGCCCGCCGCGACTGACAGCGCGGCCCCCACCGCTAGTGCCGGCTCCACCCAGGAAAGCGATGGGCTTAGGGCCACTTCGGTCAGGAGGGTGCCTGTGAGCAGTGCCGCGATTATCACTGCTCTATAGAGCGCGGCTGCGCTGGACCCCCCACGTAGGCGCCACTCGTGGACGAACGGCTCGAAGTGAACGAGCCACGCGTAAACGAACAAGAACACGCCGGCGACCTCCAAGAGGGCGTCTGATTCGGGCCCGAGCTGCTTATGGAGCGCGACTAGAAGTGTCACCGCAGCGTACCCGGCCATCACCAGCAAGAAGCACGTCAGGGCACGTTCCGCCCACAGCCGGGCCTCGACGGAGTCCTCCGTCAGCTGCTCGATCCATGTCAGCCGCGGACGGGTGAGTGCCAAGGTGAGCAAGGTGCCGCCGATGATTGCGACAATGACCTCGCGGCCGTTGACGGTGACGGCGACAGCTCGGACCGTGGCCAACACCTTGGCTCATTCGGCCAACTGGACTTAGAGCTTTAGTCAGGCAGCTCCTGCACCAGCGACAGCACCGGCGCAAACAGGTCGCCGCGCTCGGCCACGCGCTCGAGCACCTGAGATGCTTCAAACGCTAGGCTGGCGGGGTCGCCGGAGTCGCGGCCGGCGCGGACCTCATCCCAGTCCAGCGGCGTCGAAGCCGTGGGGCGCTCGTGCGCGCGCAGCGAGTAGACGCATACGGTGGTCTTCTTCGCGTCGTTCTGGCTCCAGTCGATCAGCACCTTGCCCGTCCGGCGCACCTTTGTCATGCGCGAGACGACCAGGTCAGGTTCGGTGTTCTCGAGCAGCTCCGCCACTGCTTTCGCAAACGGCTTCGTACGCTCGTAGGTGATCTTCTCGGAGTTCAGCGGCACGTACACCTGCAGGCCCTTCGAGCCCGAGGTCTTCGCGTAGCTCTCGAGGCCCAAGTGCTCGAACATCCCCTGCAGCTGCAAGCCCACATGGCAGCACTCGATGATGCTCGCCGGTGCGCCCGGGTCGAGGTCGAAAACCAGCGCCGTCGGTTGCTCGATCGCGGGCGCGCGCGCCAGCGGCACATGCAGCTCGATCGCCGCCAGGTTCGCCAGCCATATGAGCGTCGGCAGGTCATCCGCCAGCGTGTAGTCGATCGGCTTGCTCGCGCTTGCCACCGTTGCCGTGCGCACCCACTCCGGGCGATGCGCCGGCGCCTGCTTCTGGAAGAACGACTTCGCCTGCACCCCATCCGGCCAGCGCGTGACCGTCAGCGGACGCCCCGCCAGGTGGCCGAGCAGCACCGGGGCGATCTGCGAGTAATACGCGATCACCTCACCCTTTGTGAAGCCCGTCTCCGGGTACAGCACCTTGTCGAGGTTCGACAGCTTCAGCTCGCGTCCATCCACAGTCGTCTCCCCCGACCGGGAGCCCGCGCGGCGGATCGACAGTGACCCCAGCGTCGCCTTCGTCCGGGGCTTCTCAGGTGGCGGCTTCGCTTGAGCCTCATCACCATCCTCGCGCACAACCTCGTTCGCCTGCTTGTCCTCGCGCAGGCCCTTGTACGTCGGCGCGCGCAGGTTGCCAGCATCGGTCCAGTTCGCGAACTCCACCTCCACCACCAGCTCCGGCTCGCAGAACAGCGCGCCGCGAGGTGGCTGCTCACCGCTGGTGAACGGTGAGCGCTCGCGTCTGAGCGGCTCCAGCAGGCCCGACAGACGCTGCAGCTCGCTGTCGCTGAACCCACTTCCCACGCGGCCCACATAGCGCAGCGCTCCGTCGCTGTCGTACACGCCGATCAGCAGCGCGCCAATGCTGCGGCTGCGCTTGCCCTTGCCAGCCATCCAGCCTCCAACCACGAACTCCTGGCGCCCCACTCGCTTGACCTTAACCCACTCGCGCGTTCGCGCACCCGGCTGGTACACCGACTCCAGGCGCTTGGCCACCACGCCCTCCAGACCCTGATCCGCCGCGGCTGTCAGCAGCGTCCTGCCTTCCCCCACAACGTGGTCCGGCGCCTGCCAGCTCGTGCCGTTCAGCGCCAGCGACTGCAGCCGCTCGCGCCGGCTGCTATAGGGCTCGCTCATCAGCGAGTGGCCATCCAGCCACAGCAGGTCGAAGATCACATACACCACCGGCGTGCCCTTCGCCAGCCTGCGCGCCTGTGCGCGCGAGCCGATGTGCATGCGCCGCTGCAGTGCCTCGAAGCTCGGGCGTCCCGCCGCGTCGAACGCCACGATCTCGCCGTCCAGCACCGCGCTGTGTGACCCCAGCGCAGCGTTCACGCCCAACAGCTCCGGGTAGCTGTCGCTGATGTCGTTGAGGTTGCGGCTGTCCAAGCGCAGCTCGCCGGGCCGCGAGTACGCGATCGCGCGCACGCCATCCCACTTCACCTCATACGCCCAGCCGCCGTCCTCCGCCGGCAGCGAGCCAGCGCGTGCGAGCATCGGCGCGATCCGCGCCGGCATCGGCTCGCTGCTCGGGTCCGCCGGCGGGTCCATGCGGTGGATCATCCAGCTCTTCGGCTGCTCATCCCTGTCGATCGCAAACAGCGCATAGCGGGCGTTCACACGCTCGCCATGCAACGCCACCTCCACCTTGCGCGGCTCCCACTTCAAGCGCTCATACGTGCCCCTGTCCCAGATCGTGATCGCGCCCGCGCCGTACTGGCCCTTGGGTATCTCCGCTTCGAAGTCCAGGTACTCGAGCGGATGGTCCTCCACCGCCACCGCCAGATGGTTCTCACCCGGCGCCCGCGGCAGCCCCTTCGGCACCGCCCATGACGCCAGCGCGCCGTCGTGCTCCAGGCGCAGGTCCCAGTGCAGTCGCCGCGCATGGTGCTCGTGGATCACAAACCGCAGCGCCTCGCCCGCCGCAGCGTTCTCACCAGGCACCGGCTCCGGCGTTGCCGAGAAATCGCGTTTGGCGCCGTAGCGCTTCAGGCGGTCAGGCACCTACCGCTTGGCGGCAGGTTTCTTCGCAGCGGCTTTCGCGCCAGCCGATTTCGCGCCAGCCGATTTCGTGCTGGCTGCTTTTGCGCCGGCCGCTTTCTTCGCCGCCGGTTTCTTCGCAGCTTTGCGCGGTTTCGCTCCGCCGGCTCCAGCACCGCTGCCTTCGCGTGCGCGCACCGCGTCCAAGCTTGCCTTCAGCGCGCTCATCAGGTCAGGCGCCGGCGTCGCCACCTCTTCCGCTGTCGGCTGAACCGCAATCGCCTTGCCCTGCGCCTTGCGCTCGATCAGCGCCAGCACCTGCTCGCGGTAGGTGTCACGAAACGCGTCGGGCTCGAACTCGCCCGCCAGCGAGTCCACAAGCTGCTTCGCGATGTCCAGCTCGCGCTTGGTCGTCTTCACCTCCGCCGCCTCAGCCACCTCATCGAGACGGTCCGGCGACAGCACTTCATCGGCAAACAGCATCGTCGCCATCCCCAGCGCATCGCCCATCGGGCGCACCGCCACCAGCTGCTCCCTCGAGCGAATCACCACCCGCGCGATCGCCACCTTGCCCGTCTCGCGCATCGCCTCCAGCAGCAGCCTGTAAGGCTTGGATCCGCCCGCGCCCGGCGCCAGGTAATACGGATGGTCGTAGTACACAGGGTCGATCTGTGAGAGATCTACGAACTCCTCGATCTCAATAGTTTTTGTCTTCTTCGGCTCCAGCGTCTCCAGCTCGCCCGGCTCGATCACCACGTAGCGGTCCGGAGCCAGCTCATAGCCCTTGACGATGTCCGCATAAGGCACCTCATCGCCGGTCGAGGGGTCAACGCGCTTCTGCGACACGCGCACGCCGCTCTTGCCCGACAGCTGGTGGAAGCGCACCGTCTTGCGGTCCACCGCGCTGTACAGCTTCACCGGCACTGTCACCAGCCCAAAGCCAATCGTCCCTGTCCAGATCGCGCGCGGCATCGCGTTAGTACTACCACCTCAGCCCATTCCCAACCATCGCTGCAAAATGCCTGCCGGTTCTGGGTCTACGTCGCGTCCTTGCTCAGCGGCTCCGGCGGCGACTCGTTGCCAGCCAGGCCCGCAGTGCGCTGCGCCCACCAGCTGAGTGGCACGATCGTATACGCATCCTCGCGCGCCTCGTAGTCGAGCTCCGTCGCAAGCGTCAACACCGCAACGATCTGGTCGTGCAGCCACTCGTCGGTCCCGAGCTGCTCCGCGTGCTCGCTGGCCACGCTGCTGCGAGTGAGCGTGCGATCGCGCGCGCTCTGGCCCTGCGGCGGCTCGTTGTATGCGAGCACGTCGCTCAGCCACACCAGGCGCGAGGCAAGCTCCGCGTGGCGATCCAGCACCTCCGCATACGGGCGCGCGCCCACCATCACAGGCGCCCATTTCGCGATCACATCGGAGGCATGGCTGCTGAGTGCGGCGCTGGCCGACTGCAATCGGGCCCGGCGCGCCTCATCTCGAAGCAGCTCATCCGTGGCCGCTGAAACACGCGCGGCGTCCAGCGCAACGTCCTTGGCGTCGATCAGCGACTGCACCGTACCGCTCTCCACATCCTCCAGTTCGAGCACTTCCAGCAGCCCCGTCCATGTCGCCCGCGCAGTCTGAATCAGCGCGAACAGGACCGTCTGGGCGAGCACGCTCCAGCGTTGCCGGTCGCGACGTTCGACGAACTCGTTGATCACCGCCACCGTGATCGCCACCACCAGCACGTTCGCCACCAGCGACGTCAGCAGCGCATGGCGCGCCCAGAACGAGCCCACCAGGAAGTCCGACACTCCCGCCGCCAATAGCAGCGCAAGGCCTATCACTGCCGCCAGGATCAGACGGCGCTGTGGAGTCATCCGCCCAGGTTATGAGGGATCGCGCTCAGGCGGCGGCGGGTGCATCGTTATCGGCAGCAGGTCGCTCGGCGCCAGCATCTCATCCTCCGCCGTCTCCGCATCCAGCTCGTCATAGCCAATCCGCACAGCCGCCGCATGCACCTCCTCCGGCAGCGCCGACAGTCGCGCCGAGTAGATCGACGGCGCCCCCATCACCCGTGCCAGCACCGTCGCCTCCACCACCGCAATCAGGATCGGCACCATCAGCGCGTCCGCATGGTGCGTCAGCTCCAGCAGCAGCACCACCGCCGCCAGCGGCCCCTGCATCGACGCGCCCAGCACCGCAGCGCCGCCGATGATCGCGTAGCCGCCAAGCGGCGCTCCCGGCCAGATCTGCGCCCAACCCTCGCCCAGCAGGCCGCCCAGCAGCACGCCATATGCAAGCGTCGGCGTGAACAGCCCGCCCGGCGCGCCGCTACCCAAGCACGCCGCCGTCACCAGCGGCTTGAGCACCAGCAGCACCGCCAGCAAAGCCACGCTCAGCTTCGCCACCAGCGCCAGCTGCACCACCGGTTTGCCGTTGCCCAGCAGCTGCGGGTAAGCGATCGCCAGCGCGCCCAGCGCCGTGAACACCACAATCGGCGCAGCCAGCTTCTGCCAGCCCGCCGGCCGCAGCGAGTGCGCCAGCCCGATCAAGCGGATCCAGCCGATCGCCGCCAGGCCCGCAATCGGCCCCACGATCACCGCCCACACGATCTGCTGGCCATGCACCGGATAGGTGGGGATCGTGTACGTAGGGCTCGTCGGCAGCGCAATCCACGCAACCCCCGTCGCAATCAGCGACGTCGCCAGCGCCGGCAGCACCAGCGGCAGCGTCAGCGTCCCCAGCAGCACCTCCAGCGCAAACAGCGCGCCGCCCAGCGGCACGTTGTAAACCGCCGCCATGCCCGCGCCCGCGCCGCACGCCACCAGCAGCCGCCGCTGCCAAGCCGGCAACTGCGCCCACTCGCTCAGCGTGCTCGCCACCGCCGCGCCCACCTGCTGCGGCGCCGCCTCGCGGCCCAGCGACGCGCCCAGCGCCACGATCACAATCGAGTGCACGCCCCGCGCAATGCTCGCCCAGAACGGCACCCGCGCGCCGCGCAGCCAGATCGCCTCCGAGACCTCGCCGGCGCGCAAGCGCGACAGCAGCAGCGTCCCGCCGCCAGCCACCACGCCGCCGATCAACAGCACCAGCACTCGCCGCGCCGAGGACGTGCGCTTCACAGCATCCAAGAAGTCACCCGAGTGATACGACCAAGCCACGTGCTGAACCAAGCGCAGCAGCTCGATCAGCGCCGCGCCGCCCAGCCCCGCGCCCAAGCCCACCAGCACCACCAGCACCCAGAACCGAATGCCATACGACGCCACGATCCCGCGGCCCGGCACGTTCGGTTGCGGCGTCGGTCTGATCACTCGCGCACCAGTCTGACGGGCGCTGCAGTTGGCGCGGGGTACAGGTTGTTACTGCACCAGAGCGCTGAGGTTTGGTTCGGCGGGGCGGCCGGCCGGGATTTTTGTCCCAAGCGGCGCCTAGCCTTCGCGCATGGCCAGCACACCCGAGGAACTTGCCATGGATCTGTCGCGCGCGTCGCTGCACGCCCAGGAGCAAACAGAGAACCAGCTGCGGGAAAAGGCGACGACGGTGCTTTCGGCGGCGTCGATCGTCGTACCGATTGCTGCGCTGGCTGTCGTCCATGGTCCAGCGGCGGCGGCGATCCCGGTCGGGGCGGCCGCCGTCGCCTACTTCCTGTGCGCCCGGGCGTGCGGGGCCGCGCTTTTCCCACGGGAACTGTCGTGGCCCTGGTGATTACAATCGTGAGCTGACATGCCCGATAAGCCTGATATGCCCCCCTCGCCCAAGCCGGGACCTCCGAGCCCTATGCCCGCGGAGCCACCGCCAAATGTGATCGCCGTCCGCATCCGCGGGGCGCGGCGCAGTCACTGACGCGCCGCCGGTACCCCGCGGCCCCTTGCCGCCCAAACTGGCTACGCAGCCAGTATGATCCCGCGAACCATCCGGTGGGCAAATCTTGGAGGTTTGAAATGGCGACGGTCGGGCGCGACATCGAGACGGTCGAACTCACCGAGGAGCAGCTGTGGACAGACGGGCCGCCATACGAGCTGTTCAAGGAGATGCGCAGCAAGTGCCCGATCCACTGGACGGACAGCTTTGAACTGTTCCCCGAGGAGGCAGGCTTCTGGTCGGTAACGACAGCCGAGGACATTCACACGGTCAGCCGCGACTGGAAGACCTACTCCTCAGAACTCGGCGGCGTGATCGTGGCAGCTGCGGGCTTCCCGATCGAGCTCGCGCGCGCGATGTTCATCGGCATGGACCCGCCCAAGCACGATCGCCTGAAGGCGCTGTTCCAGGCGGGCTTCACCCCCAGGCGGATCGCCGCGCACGAGGATGCGATCCGCGCGATCACAGTCAACGTGCTCGACCGGCTCGACGGCCGCGAGACCTGCGACCTGGTCAGCGACGTCGCCCAGCCGGTCGTCTCGCGCGTGATCGGCAGCTTCATGGGCATCGCCGAGGAGGACGACGCGATCTGGGCGCGGCTGATGAACTCGACGCTCGGCGCCGCCGACCCCGATCTGAACCCCGCCGGCTTCGAGGGCGCGATCGAGAAAGACCTCCCGGAGATCTTCGAGCGCTGCCGCAAGCTGATCGCAGCGCGTCAAGAGAACCCCACCGAGGATCTCACCAGCGTGCTCGTCCATTCCGAGGTCGACGGCGAGAAGCTCGAGGAACACGAGATCGTGATGGGCTTCTTCCTGTTGATGGCCGCCGGCAACGACAGCACCAAGGCGACCTTCTGCTCGGCGATGCGCGCGTTGATGGAAGATCGCGAGCAGATGCAACTGCTGCTCGACGACGCTTCGCTGATCCCCGACGCGGTCGAGGAGTCGCTGCGGATGTTCCCTGCGTTCGCGCACTTCCGCCGCACCGCCACCTGCGACACCGAGCTGCACGGGCAGAAGATCCGCGAGGGCGAGAAGGTGGTCATGTGGTACGTGTCCTCCAACCGCGACGAGACGCGCTTCGAGGATTCCGATCGCTTCGATCTACGGCGTAAAGCCGAGCACCAGGCGTTCGGCGCCGGCGGCCGGCACTTCTGCCTCGGCACCGCGCTCGCGCGCCTGGAGCTCAAGGTGATGCTCGAGGAGACGCTCAAGCGCTACCCCGAGATGGCGCTGGACGGGGAGCCGGCGGCAGTCGAATCGCTGTTCCTCAACCAGCTGAAGTCGCTGCCGGTGCGCTTGTAGTTACGCCTACCCGTGCCCCAGCACCGGGTGCGGCACATACGGCTCCTCCAGGCGCGCGATCTCCTGCTCGCTGAGCGTCAGCTGCTCGGCGGCCAGCGCGTCCTGCAGGTGCCCGAGCTTGGTCGCGCCAACGATCGGCGCGGTCACTCCCGGCTTGTGCAGCAGCCACGCCAGCGCCACCTGCGCCGCCGGCACGCCGCGCTCGGCCGCGACCTCCACGACCCGCTCGACGACGTCGAAGTCGGTGGGCTGGTCATACAGGTAGTCGGTGAACTGGTCGCTGCCGGCACGCGTCGTCAGACGCTCGCCGCCGCGGGTGCGGTTGCCGGCGAGCATGCCGCGCGCGAGCGGGCTCCAGGGGATCACGCCGACGCCCTGGTCGATGCACTGCGGGATCATCTCGCGCTCCTCCTCGCGGTAGACGAGGTTGTAGTGGTTCTGCATCGACACGAAGCGCGTGGTGCCGGCGCGCGCGGCCACGTGCTGGGCCTTGGCGAACTGCCACGCGAACATGCTGCTCGCGCCGATGTAGCGCGCCTTGCCGGCGCTGACCACCTCGTGCAGCGCCTGCATCGTCTCCTCGATCGGCGTGCGATTGTCGAAGCGATGGATCTGGTAGAGGTCCACGTAGTCCATCCCCAGACGCTCCAGCGATGCGTCGATCGCGCTGAGGATGTGCTTGCGCGAGAGCCCGCCGCCGTTCTCGCCGGGCGTCATCGGCATGAACACCTTCGTCGCGACCACGACCTCCTCGCGTGTCAGCAGCTTGCCGAGCAGGCGACCGGTCACGACCTCGCTGGCGCCCTGCGAGTAGGTGTCCGCGGTGTCGAAGAAGTTGATGCCGCCCTCGACCGCCGCGCGCACGATCGGCTCCGCCGCAGCCTCGTCGATCACCCAAGCTTTGTCGCTGTCGTCGCCGAAGCTCATCATGCCCAGGCACACGCGCGAGACCCGCAGGCCCGTCGCGCCCAAGTTCACGTACTCCATGCGCTACCTCCAGGTCGTCGTTACCGCAAGCATGCCACCACCAGCTCGACCTCGCGCTCGTGCAGGAACGCGTGGATCGGAAGCGAGAGCACCTCGCGCGCGGCGCGCTCGGCGTTCGGGTATGGGCCGGCGCCGCGTTCGGCGCCGGCGCTCGCAAACAGCGGCTCGCGATGCAGCGGGCGCGCGTAGTGGATCCGCGTGGGCACGCCGGCGTCGTGCAGCCGCTCGCGCAGGCGGTCTCGGTCGTGCGTGCGCACGACGTACTTGCTGAACGCGTGCGCCTCGAGCTCTCCGTGCTCGGGTGCGTCGATCGCCGGCGCCGCGGCGAGCGCAGCGTCGTAGCGCGCCGCGATCCGCTGGCGCGCGGCGCGCCAGCCGGGCTCTAGCTCGAGCTTGCGGGACAGCACCGCCGCTGAGAGCTCGGGCAGCTGCGAGTTGTAGCCGAGCTCGCCGTAGCGTCCGTCGTGGTCGCGACCGTGCCAGCGCAGGCGGCGCGCATGCTCGAGCAGCCGCTCGTCGTCGCTGAGCAGCGCGCCGCCGCTGCCGGGAGCCGCCAGTGGCTTGGTGGGGTCGAACGACAGGCAGCTCACCGCGCCGATCCTGCCCGCGCCGGGCGCGCCCAGCGCCTGCGCGGCGTCCTCGATCACGACGATGCCGTGCTCGTGCGCGAACGCGTCGAGCTCGCGCACGTCCGGTGTCTGGCCGAACAGGTCAACCGCGATCAGCGCACTCGTCTTCTCGCTGACGGCAGCACGGGCGCTGTCGAGGTCGAGCAGGTGGCGCGCGTCGGTGTCGCAGAACACCGGCTGCGCCCCCGCGCGCACGACGCACGACGCCGAGGCGATGAACGACAGCGCCGGCACCAGCACCTCATCGCCCGGCCCGACGCCGAGCGCACGCAGCGCGAAGAACAGCGCGTCGGTGCCCGAGCCCACCGCAACTGCGCCGGCGCGCCCCAGCCGCCGGGCGAGCGCATCCTCGAACGCGAGCACCTCCTGCCCTTGCAGTGTCTGCCCGCCGCTCAACACGTGCGTGACGCGCTCGAGCAGCTCATCGCGATGAGCCGCGAACTCGCGCTCGGCCGCGAAGAACGGGATCGCACCGGCGGGCGCGCGCAGCGTCTCGGCGCTCGCGCTCACGCGGGGACCGGCAGCGCTGCGGCGACGTAGCGCTCGAGGCCGCGCTCGAGTGAGTAGCGCGGGTCATAGCCGAGCGCCTGGCGGGCGCGCGAGATGTCGAGCGTGCCGCGGCGCGGGCGAAACTGGAACTGTTCGACCGCGTGCTCGACCTCGATCGAGAAGCCGAGTCCGCGCACGATCCCGACCGCTTCCTCGAGCGAGCGTCCGTGGCCGTAGGTCATGTTGAAGGTCGCGCCCGGGCCGGCGGGCTGCAGCGTGGCGCGGCGCAGCCCGTCGGCGAGGTCCTCGACGAACGTGAAGTCCAGGCGCGTGTGGCCGCCGCCGGTGAGCGTCAGCGTCGAGCCGCTGTGCGCGGCGGCGATCAGGCGCTGCACGAAGCGCTCGCCGAGGTCGCCGGGCCCATACACCGCGGACGGCCGCACGACCGTGACCGTGTGCCCCGATTTGAGGCCGTGGCTGCGCACCAGCGCCTCGGCTGCGTGCTTGAAGCGGCCGTAGGGCTCGCGCGGCTTGCAGCGCGCGTACTCGGGCATCGGCTCGCGGTCGAAGTCGCCGTAGACCATGCTCGAGGACACGTACACGATGTGGCGCAGCCCTGGCGCGTCGGCGAGCACTCCCAGCAGCGTTTCGGTCGAGCCGAGGATCTCGCTCCTGGCCTCGTCGGGGCGCTCGAACGCGCGCTGCGCGAACGGCAGGTTCGCGAGCTGCACGACGACCTCGGGTTCGAGCTCGTGGATCAACTCGCGCAGCCTGTCGCTGTCGTCGGTCGACAGCGTGCGCACGTCAGCGCCGTCGAGCAGCTGCTCGCGTCGCCAGGCGAGCGTGCGCTCACGCTCCTCGCTCGCGGGCGCTCCATACGAGCGCCACGCGTCGGCGACGGTCACGGCTGCGCCATGGTCGACCAGCGTTCGAACGAGGTGGGCGCCGATGAAGCCGCCCCCGCCCGCTACCAGCACCCGCGTCATCGAGCGGGAATGCTGACAGAATCGTCCCGCGGTGCCGCCCTCCGCCTCGCTTGCGCCACACGTTGGCAACGCGTATGACAAGTACGCCAGCCGCAACCCGCTCGCGGCCGCGCTCACCGGGCGCTTCCTGGTCGCGCTGGAGGAGCTGCTGGCGGGCGCCGCGCCGCGGTCGCTGCTCGACGTGGGCTGCGGCGAGGGCGTGCTCGCGCAGCGCTGGGCGCGGCGCTGGCCGGAGCTCGAGATCCTGGCGGTCGACCGCGAGCCGCTCAGCGCCGAGTGGCAGCGTCGCAGCGAGCCGAACCTGCGCTTCGACGTTGCTGACGCCTGCGCGCTGCCGTTCGCTGACGGCGAGTTCGAGATCGTGTGCGGGATCGAGCTGCTCGAGCAGGTGCCCGACGCGGCGCTTGCGCTGTCCGAGCTCGTGCGCGTCGCGCGTCGCGCGGTGCTCGTGTCGGTGCCGCGCGAGCCGCTGTGGCGAGTGCTCAACGTGCTGCGCGGCGCCTACCTCGGCTGGCTCGGCAACCCGCCGGGCCACGTCAACCACTTCTCGCAGCGCGCGTTCGTGAGTCTTGCGGCCGAGCATGGCCGCGTGCTCGAGCTGCGCGCGCCGCTGCCGTGGACGATCGTGCTGATCGAGATCCCAGCGTGAGCGCCGCCGCCGTGTTCGACGCGCCCGGCAGCGCGCACCGGGATCGGGCTGACCGCGCACGGCTGGCGGGCTGGCTCGCGTTTGCTGCGCTCGCGGCGCTCGCGCTCGCGCTGTGGATCGCCTATCCGGTGGCGCCCACGTTCGACTCTGCGTGGTCGCTCGTTTGGGGCCATCAGATCCTCGCCGGGCAGCTGCCGAGCTTCGCCGCCTATCGCGCGCCGACCGAGCATCCGCTGTGGGTGGCGTTCGGGACGCTGTGCGCGGCGCTCGGCTCGGCGGGTCCGCGCGCGATGACGCTCGTCGGCGTGCTGTCGCTGCTGGCGGTCGTGGCCGGCCTGTACCGGCTCGGCCGCGTGGCCTTCGGCGGGCTGGCTGCGCTGCTTGCGTGCCTGCTGTTGCTCTCGCGCTTTCACTTCGCGTTCTACGCCGAGTTCGCCTACCTCGACGTGCCCTACATCGCGCTGCTCGTGTGGGCGGCGGTGCTCGAGGCCGAGCGTGCGCGGCGCGGCGGCGTCGTCTGGGTGCTGCTGGTGCTCGCCGGGCTGCTGCGCCCGGATGCGTGGCTGTATCTACTCGCGTATGCGATCTGGGTGGGCCGCGACGCCTCCTGGCAGCGGCGTCTGTGCCTGCTGGCGATCGTGGCGTTGCCCGCGATCGTGTGGGCGCTGCTCGACCTCACGGTCACCGGCGACCCGACGTTCTCGTTCACCTTCACCACCGGGCATGCGGAGGAACTCGCGCGCTCGAAACCGCCGCTGCAGATCCCCGGCGCGGTGCTCTCGGGGCTGCTCGACCTGGCCAAGCCGCCGGTGCTGATCGGCGCGCTCGCCGGCGTCGCGCTGGCGGTGCGGCGACTGCCGCTGAGCCGCTACGGCGCGCCGCTCGCGCTCGCGCTCGGTGGCCTCGGCTCGTTCGTGATCACCTCGGCCGCCGGCTTTGCCGTCGTCAACCGCTACCTCGCGCTCGCTGCCGTCGCGCTGATCTGCTTCGCGGGCTACCTCGCGGCCGAACTGCTGCGCGTGCTCACCCGGCGCGTGCGCGCCTCACGGGCGCTGGTGCTCGCGACGGTCGCGCTGCTCGCGGGTGCCGGTGTGTGGAGCGCCCTGCATCTGCACCCCGCCGGCGCCGTCAGCGAGCTGCAGCTGCGCCTGGACGTCGAGTCCGAGACGCGCTCGCTGCTGCGCTCGCCGGCGGTCACCGCGGGCCGGCGCTGCGGGCCGATCTCGGTGCCCAACCACAAGCTGATGCCGTTGGTCATGCTCGACCTCGGCACGCGCAGCCTCGCTGAGGTGCTCGCGCGCAGCGACAGCGAAACAGCGCACGCGCGCGAACGCGGCGTCGCGTTCGTGATGCAGGGCGGCAACCACGCGCTGTATGACAACGAGTACGGGCCGTTCGGCAACGACAGCCACGATCCACATTCGATCAACGACGTGCCGAGCGGCTTCCATCGGGTCGCCAGTCTGCGCTATTTGGCTGCCTACGCCCGTTGCTGAGCCTTGCGGTGCTATAGAAGTTGTTCGAGAACGCCGAAGATGTGAGAGCGGGAGCGCCGCAATCAAGCATTGGAGGAGCAGGTGAGTTTTTTCTACATCAGCGACGACGCGTCGCTAGACGGCTGGGAGCGCTCGGAGGACATCGCGCTGCTGGTCGCGGGCGGTGACATCGACTACGACGCCAGCCCACAGCTGCGAGAGCGTCTCGCCGACCGGATCCACGGCGGCGCACGCCGGCTCGTGCTGGACCTCTCGAAGGTCACGTTCATCGACTCCACAGCCATCGGCGTGCTGGTGGGCGCGGTGATGCGACTGCACGAAGAGGGCGGGGGTTCGCTGGCGGTCGTATGCGAGGAGGAGAACCGACGGGTTCTGCGGATCTTCGAAATCGCCGGTGTCGACAGCCTGATCGCGCTGCATCGCTCGCGCGAGGAGGCCCTGCTCGAGCTCACCACCGCCCGCTGACGTGCGCGCGACCGTCGAGCAGGCGCATCCCAGTCGAGCGCGCAGTGAGTTGCGCCTGCCGGCGCAGCCCTCGGAGCTGGCGCGCGCGCGCCGGTACGCACATGAGGCCGCAGCGGCGTTCGGCCTCGACGAGGAACGCTGCTACGAGGTCGTGTTTGCGGTCAACGAGGCGGTCACCAACGCGATCAGGCACGGGCGCCCCGATGAGCAGGGGTGCATAGAGCTCAGCGCTTGCAGCGACGGCGAGCGCCTGACGCTGATCGTCTGCGATCACGGCACGTTCGTGCCGCCAGCCGCCGTTGAAGGGGGCCCCAGCTGTGAGGGTGGCCGGGGCTTTCCGCTGATGGCGGGCCTGATGGACACCGTCGAGCTGCATACCCTGCCCGGGTGCACAACCGTGTGCCTGTCCAAGGTGCGTATGTGAGCGCGCCGGCCGCCAACGGAGCGCGGTAAGCGACATGTCGCTCGGGCGTTGCACGTGCGCGTGGATCGTCGCGAGTGCCACGCTCATCTGCTCGAGCGCACTGCAGGCTGGCGGCACACCGGCCGATGCACAGGGTCTAGGGCTGTCGCTGCCAAGCGCCTCGTTGCCAAGCGTTGGCGTGACGGTGCCGAGCGTGGGCGTGTCGCTGCCCGGTGTGAGCGTCTCGACCCCCGAAGTGAGCGTGTCCACGCCTGAAGTGAGCGTCAAGACGCCCGAAGTCAGCGTTACGACGCCCACCTCGGGCGGCGGCTCGAGCGAAGCCCCGACGGGCAGCAGCCCGACCGGTGGGGAAGGCTCATCGGGCGGTGGCACATCCGGCGGTGGCTCATCTGGCGGGGGCACTTCGGGAGGTGGCACATCTGGCGGAGGCTCCTCGGGCGGCTCGTCCTCCCCAAGCTCGGGCGGCTCTGGCAGCGCGACTGCTGCGTCGGTCGCGGATTCCACGGGCGCGAAGGGCACCTCATCCGCACCGGCGACGACCTCGGCGCCCAGGCGCTCGACGGGCGCCGGCGCCCGCAGCGCAGGGTCGACGAGCCACAGGCGTGGTGATCGCGCTCCGAGCGATCACCCGACAGGCTCTTCTGGTGCGGCTGCCGGCACAGGCGCCACGGGCACGCTGGGCGTGACCCGCCCGGGCGCACCGCGCGCGCCGCGTGCATCGCGCGCCGCCACGCCCAAGCACTCGAGCAGCCCGCTTGAGAGCATCGGCAGCCACATCCCGCTGCCGTTGCCGGTGCCGGACTGGAGCAAGCCGATCATCATCGCGCTGCTGCTGCTGGCAATTGGCTTGGCGATCCGCTCACGGCGCGCTGGGCGTCGCGCTCACCGGCTCGAGCGCCAGCGCGTGTTGCTGCTGCGCGACGTGGGCTCGATGCAGGCGGCGCTGGTGCCGGAGGTGCCGGCAAGGGTGGGCGGGCTTGGCGTATCGGTGGCGTACAGGCCGGCGGAGGGCCCGGCGGCCGGCGGCGACTTCTACGACGTGTTCGTTCCGGCTCGCGGCAAGGTGGCGATCATCCTTGGCGACGTTGCGGGGCACGGCCGTGAGGCGCTCACCCAGGCGGCGCTCACGCGCTACACGCTGCGCGCGTATCTGCAGACGGGGCTGGAGCCGCGTGCGGCGCTTGCGCTTGCGGGGAGCGTGCTGGCGGACCCGGAGGCGGAGCAGTTCGCGACGGTTGCGCTTGCGGTGTACGACACCCGCGAGGGCAGGCTGACGTATGCGAGCGCGGGGCATCCGGCGCCGCTGGTGCAGGGGCCGCAGATGCGCGAGCCGCTCGAGGTGTGCGCTTCGCCGCCGATCGGCTGGACGGTTCCGACGGGGCGCCGCCAGACGACCATCTCGCTGGCGCCGGGCACGGTGGTGTGCTTCTTCAGCGACGGGCTGATCGAGGCCCGCTGCAGGCAGGACCTGCTCGGGCGCGAGCGCCTCGGCGAGCTGCTGGCGGGGCTGGGCGCGCGCCCGGATGCGGCGAAGCTGCTGGCGCGGGTGAGGCAGGCGGCGCTTGCGACGCCGGATGACATGGCGGCTTGCATTCTCGCTCCGGAGATCGCGGTGATCGCAGATCGCACGCACGTGGAGGAGCTCGAGGTGGAAGCCCGCGCGCTGGCCACCGGCAGCGTCAAGCTGTTTCTCGAGGCGTGCGAGGTTGGGGATACGGACGTCGAGATGACGATCGAGCAGGCGAGTGACATAGTGCGGGTATGGGGGTCTGCGTTGCTGCGGGTGGAGCTGGAAGGACAGAGCGCTGCTGCGACCGTGGCTCCTCCGAGCTTCGAGTCGCGGGCAGCGATGCCCGGCCGCCGGCCGCATCCGGCCGGCGAGCCTTCGGGCACGCGCTGAGCGCGAAGTGAGCGCGGTGGTCTCGCCTGCGAGCCCGCCGGCGGCGGGGGATCGCCCGGCGCCGAACCTGCGGCTGGTGTTTGCGGGCCTGTTGCTGGTGATGTTCCTGGCGGCGCTGGATCAGACGATCGTGGCGACGGCGCTGCCGACGATCGTCGGCGACCTTGGCGGCCTGAACCACATCTCCTGGGTGGTGACCGCGTACCTGCTGGCGCAGACGGTGGTGACGCCGCTTTACGGCAAGCTGGGCGACCAGTTCGGGCGCAAGATCGTGCTGCAGAGCGCGCTGGTGATCTTCCTGGCCGGCTCGGCGCTGTGCGGCTTGAGCAAGAGCCTGGACGAGCTGATCGCGTTTCGCGCGCTGCAGGGCCTTGGCGGCGGTGGGCTAATGGTCAGCGCGCAGGCGGCGATCGGCGACGTTGTGCCGCCGCGCGAGCGCGGCCGCTACACGGGCCTGTTCGGCGCGGTGTTCGGCTTGGCGAGCGTTGCGGGGCCGCTGCTCGGCGGCTTTCTGACGAGCGATCTGAGCTGGAACTGGATCTTCTATGTGAACCTGCCGCTTGGCGTGGGTGCGTTGTTCGTGCTGGCGGCGACGCTGCCGGCGGCCTCCGAGCGGGTGCACCACAGGATCGACTATCTCGGCATCGTGCTGCTCGGCACGGGCTTGAGCGCGATCGTGCTGGGCGCGTCGCTGGGCGGCACGTCCTACCCGTGGGGCTCGGCGACGATCGTTGGGCTGGGGATCGCGGGCGTGGTTCTGCTGGGCGCGTTCCTGGTGTGCGAGCGCCACGCGAGCGAGCCGGTGCTGCCGCCGCGCTTGTTGAGCAACCGGGTGTTCGCGGTGACGAGCGCGGTTGGCTTCGTGGTCGGGTTTGCGCTGTTCGGCGCGGTGACCTACCTGCCGCTGTTCCTGCAGGTGGTCAAGGGCGCGAGCCCGACGAGCTCGGGGCTGCAGCTGGTGCCGCTGATGGGTGGGCTGCTGGTCACCTCGATCGCCTCCGGGCAGGTGATCACGCGCACCGGTCGCTACAAGGCGTTCCCGATTGCGGGCACGGCGGTGATGACGCTGGGCTTGTACCTGCTTTCGACGATGGGCCCGACGAGCAGCGTTGGGACGATCTTCTTGTTCATGTTCATTCTCGGCTTGGGGTTGGGGATGGTTATGCAAGTCCTCGTTCTTGCTGTGCAGAACGCGGTTGAGTACGCGGACTTGGGTGTGGCGACCTCTGGCGCGACGTTGTTTCGCTCGATTGGCGGCTCGCTGGGGACGGCGACGCTGGGAGCGATCTTCGCGAATCGCTTGCGCATCGAGCTGAAGCGCGCGCTGCCGGCTAGCGTTGCTAGCAAGGCAAGCAGCAGCAGCGGCGAGGTCGACCCGCAGCAGATCGCGCGGCTGCCGCGCCCGCTGCACGCGGACTACCTGCACGCGTTCACGCATTCGCTGAGCAGCGTTTTCGTCACTGCGTCGGGCTTTGCGGTGGCGGGCTTCGTGCTGTCGTGGTTCATTCGCGAGCTGAAGCTGCGCGAGACCGTTGCAACGAACGATCTCAGCGACACCTATGCGCCGCCGCGGGCCGCGGATTCGCTGGCGGAGATAGTGAACAAGCTCGGTCGCGCCGACCGCCGTGAGGGAGCCAGGGAGATCGTGCTGCGCGTGGCTGCGCGCGCGGGCGTCGACCTCAGCCCGGCTGCGTGCTGGCTGCTGGCGCGGCTGAGCGAAGAGCACGCCCCCGAGCTCCCGGAGCTGGCGGGACGCTTTGGCATCGGCCTGGACACGCTCACGGCGGCGCGCGCGGAACTGATCGCCAAGCACATGATCGCGCGATCTGCGCAGGATCCGTCAGCGGATCAGCTGACGGCCGACGGTCGCGCTGCGCTGCAGCGCTTGACCGCTACCGGCGAACAGCGCCTGGCGGACCTGCTCGAGGGCTGGCAGCCGCAGGAGCACGAGGAGCTGGCGCGGATGATCGCGACGCTTGCGCAGCAGTTCTTCATCGACGTGTCGGCGCTGCGTGGGCCGGTGGCGGCTCCGGCGGCGTAGCCGCCCGGACACTCAGGCTCAGCACTGGCAGCCGATGAACCCGGGTAGGCCGCGCGCGTCCGGCGAGCCGGCGAGGTAGAGCGCGTAGGCGGTCTTATCGCTGTACTCGTCGGCATGTTGTTCGAGGATGTACTGAAGCGTCATTTTCACCGGATTGGACTCCGGCCAGTCCAGCAACGCATCCCAGAAGATCACGCGGCTGCGAAAGAAGCTTGCCCACTTGAACTCGGCGTAGATGGGATTGGAGAGATCCTTGATGAAGCCGTAGCGCTCGCGCACGTACCACGCAAGGCTGCGGTACAGGTCGTTCTCGAGGTCCTTGACGTGTGGCTTGATCAGCGTCGGCTTTGTCGGGCCGGATCCCATGCCGTCGAAGGGGTAGGCCCAGTTTCGCCGGGCCATGGCCTTCCAGAAGTGCGGGCCGCGAAGGACACCCCAGTTCTCTGCGACGACGATGGGCACGTTTGTTTCTCTCTTGCCGGCGTCCCACAGCGCTCGGGCGAGATGGTGATGGTCGATCATGTAGTAACCAGCTTCTTCGCCGATGACCACTGGGATCGGGCGTTGCAGCAGGTAGTCGGCGAGCTTGCTCGCCGACATCGATGCGATCTTCTCCGCCTTCTCGTTCACCTCGTCCATCCCTACGGCGTTCTGGGTCGGCCTGAGCTCGCCGACTGTCAGGCTGGCCAAGGCGCCCTGAGGACTCGTTGGTTCGCAGTGCGGCAGGTCGGCAAGCGTGCTTTCGCCTTCGCTGTTCATGGCGGTCCGAAGGTTGGGATGCGTACCATTGGTGAATCGTAGCTCTGGAAGGAGGACCTTGATGCGGAAGTTGATCTACTCGATGACTGTGTCGCTGGACGGCTACGTCGTCGCTGGCTACTGGAGACGGCTCGTCCATTGGGTATGACGCCGCCGAAGCTCGTCCTCGTCAAGGTCTGCCCGCCCCAAGGGCCGGTAGTTCGCGGCCCAGCTTTCGACCATGTCGTGCGAGCGCGCGACCGCCCAGCCATCCCACAGCCCGATGTCGGCGACCGGGTGACCGGTCGCATCCTCGTAGGCGGCCAGGAAGACATCGGCGAGCCGCTCGTCGAAGAGGAGGAAGAGATCCAGGCGGCACCAGCCCACGTCAAAGCCACGCGGACCGCGCGCTGCGCCTGACCAGTCGACGATGCCTGCCAACGCTCCGTCTCGCCAGACGACGTTGCCCGACCAGTAGTCGTGGTGTGTCAGCACTTCCGGGGAGGCGGTGATCTGCGACCAGTCAGACCGGATTCGCGTTGCGACTGGGCCATCCAGAACCACACGAGACCCGCTGCTTTTGTCGAACACGCTCGGCAGCGCAGACAGCCGGTCGCCGGGCGAAGCGTGCACCGAGGCCAGCGTGTGACCGAGCTGCGTCGCCCAAGCGTCGGGATCAGCGGGCGTGATCTCCGCCTCGCCGTCAAGCCAGCTGATCAGCGTCGCCGGATACTTCGACCACTGGGCAGCAAGGTCGCTGCCCAGCAGCACCGGCGCCAACCCTCCAAGGCCGTCAAGCACCTGCAGAATCCGCGCCTCGGACGTACCGGCCGAGTCGCCAGCCGGGAACTGCCGAACGACGACGGTGAGCGCAGGGCTCGCGGTGTCCACCCTCCACGTGGCCGCGTGCTGGCCTCCCTCCAGTCTCTCCACCGAGTAAATCGTGGCCGACGATCCGGCCAGGCGCCGAACCTGCTCGAGGGCACCCGCTGACGGCGACGGCTCTGGATGGGCCATTTCTGAGATCTTATGGAGCGGCTCGCCACACTGTTTCCCATGAGTGCGATGCTGGTCAATGCTGATGTCTGATCGCGCGGATGGGTTTCGGGATGGCCAGTCGAGCCGGGGGGTGGCGTCGCCGAGTCAGGGGCCTGTGGTCGAGTGTGTACGCAGGGTGGGCTTCGAGCTGGAGGACGGCGACTGGTACACGTGGAAGGCGACTCGCGGCAACGCCGGCCACGACCGTTACTTCAGGTCGCCGGCGGACAGCACGGGGGTGCGCCCGATGGCCAAGCACGAGGTCCTGCATGACGGCGTTGGGGTGAGGATGGAGGCGGACGAGTTCGACGAAAATGGGATGCGTCTGTCCGACGTGGAGTTCGTCACGGATCCCTTCCCGCTGTCACAGCAAGGTCAAGCTGAGCTGATGCAAGCTCTGCAGCAGGTCGATCGGATCTACTCGAGGATCGGTCCGCTGCGGGGGCGCGACCACGCCGAGGGGGAGTTCGTCGGCCCTGACGAGCACCGTCTGTCACATGCGGACGTGTTGCTCTCGCGCGGTGGGGCGCGTGCACGGCTCCGTATCCAGGCCACCCATGGGTTGAGCCTCGCTGACGTCCCGCGGCTCTACACGGCGCTCAGCGCGCCTCCCGAGGGCCAGGCCCGAGCGGATGCGGTGGCTGCAATCCAGCGCGCCTGCATGGGTAGTACTGACCTGTCGAGCAAGCGCATGCTCGAGTCGCTGCGTTCGGCCCCTGAACGAGCGTCGAGGCTGTCGCTCGCTTACATCAAGCAGACAATCGGAGAGGAGCCGGCGCTGGAGGACACGGCGGCGCTGCTGGGCTTCCTCACCGTCGTGATCGCGTTCCTCAGCAGCATGTACGCGAGACCGATCACGGGCGGTATCAAGACCTTCTTGCCGGTGATGCATCGCAACGACTTCGCGACGATGTTCGCGCTCCTACCTTCATCCCAGCGCGAGCTGCTGCGCAACAACGAGACGCACTTCGTCCAGGCTGTCCTCGGCGGCTTGTTCGGGGACCCGGATCTCGGGACCGAGAATCTCGACCTCGCCGCGCACGCCAACCAGCCGGTTGTGAAGTCCCTGTCTCTGAGCTCCGACGATCGGCGCGCCTTCACGCGCGGGTCGACGGAGCTTCCCACAACGATCCGTCTCGGCAAACTGGGTGTTCGCGTCCTCCTCTACCGGCCGCTGCCGCGGAGCATGACAATCGAGCGGTGGGTCAGGGCGTGGATGTCTGATCGTGACCCGGCAGACCTCCTGACCATGGCCAACTTCGACGCCGCACACAGCGATGGCGGCGGTGACGAGACGAGCATTGCGCTTCAGGCGATCGGTAACGCCCGCGAGCTCGCGCCAGTCGCTGAGCTCATCGACTGGCCCCGAAGCTACGAGCAAAGCCGGTACACCGTGTCCCTCGTGTTCGACTGGAAGCGACTCTCGGCGGCACAGAAGGCGATCCTCAGGGACTCGGTCCGCGAGCTCGGCGGCCTGGGGTCCGTCAGCGACCAAGAGCATCCCACCCTCGCCCTCTTTGAGAATCGGGCGTTCATGCCACGGCGCAAGAGTCCCTCGGGCGAGCCCGACCGGGAGACCTTCACCGTAAACCGCGACGACCTGATCGAGACCATCTCTTCCTACTTCTCCGGCATGCTTGCGCTATTCGACGACTCCTAGGAAGGCTGCCAGGCGGTTCGGCGCGTCCATACGAGTCGAATCACCAGCGCTACTCGCCGAAGCAGTGAGCTGCTTGGGCTTGGCTTGCTTGACAACTCTTCGCCAGGTTGCGACGATCCGGCCGCGGAGGGCTTCGTCAGTTACCTATATGCCGGATCTACACTAGGAGTCTGTTCAATATGGCCGACGCAATCAAGCTTTCCGAGGTAAGCCCTGAGGAGTTGGAGGAGATCCAGTACGCCACGCTTGGTGCTCATGCAGTGAGTCTCGGCGCCGACATCGGGCAGGGCGACGAGGATGTCCAGTTCAACCTCGATGATGAGGTCATAATTATCATCGTAAAACGCGGCGGCCCCACGCCGTTCCCGGACCGCATCAGGGCCTAGCTCGACCGGAGAACGGTGCATCCGTCGCAGGGGCCGTCGGCGGATGCACGCTCCGGGTGCTCCGGCGCAGGATCGAGACCGTTAGGCCACACCATGTTGCGACGGCCTCTGCTCGATCGATCGCATAGAACTTGGGGACCATCTCGCCGGCGACGAGCTGCGCGGAGGCGACGATCCGCCGCAGGCACGTGCTAGCGATCCGAAGTGAGGGTGGGACAATGACGCTTCCATCCGGACGGCCGTTGTTGGTTGGGCAGCCGCAGTGTCCGGCAAACACTGTAGAAATCGCGTGGTGGGATGATGGATAAGACGGTTAGCGGGGGTGACGGGGGTACTTCCGCGAAAGGCGGTAGGTCACTCGTGGGCGACTCGGCAGCGACCTTGGATCCGGGGGGTGAGTTCGAGCCGGCATCCGGTCCAGACCGGGAGTTCGTGGGCGCGACGGGAGTGCGGGCGTATGTTCGAGCGCTTGGGCCGGGCCTGATCACGGGCGCATCAGACGACGACCCGTCCGGCATTGCCACCTACGCGCAGGCGGGCGCCCGGTTCGGCTTTTCGATGCTGTGGGTCGCACTCCTGACGCTCCCGCTGATGATGGGGATTCAGGAGATATGCGACCGTACCGCGCTTGCCTCGGGCAAGACTCTCGGCGAGTTGATCACGGTCCATTTCGGCCGGGTCTGGCGGGCCCTGATCGGGGTGCTGATCGCGGTTCTGGTCGTCGCGAACGCGCTCAACATTGCCGCTGATCTTGTCGCGGTTGGGCAGGGTATGCAGCTGCTGCATGCGGGACCGAGCGCTGTGTGGGCGCTGCTGGCTGGTGCGAGCATCACTGCGCTTCTGGCTGCCGGCTCGTTCCTGTTGATCGCTCGTGTGTTCAAGGTGCTCTGTGCGGCGCTGCTGGCCTACGTGGCGGTGCTCCTGCTCGTTCACATCCCGTGGGGGACGGTGGCCGTGAACACGGTGATCCCGCACGTACAGCTTTCCTCGGCGTACATCGCGCTGCTGGTCGCCGTGCTCGGCACGACGATCTCACCATATCTGTTCTTCTGGCAGGCCATGCACCGTGTCGAGGACATGCGAGAGGAGCCGTTGGGCGGCGAGGAGCCGGTGCCGCTGCGCCGCCGCGGTCAGCGTGCGGGAAAGTCAAAGCAGCTGATGAGCCGCCTCGACGTGTTCACCGGCATGGCGTTCTCGAACTTCGTGATGTTCGCCATCATCACCGCGACTGCCGCGACGCTCGGGCGCACGCATCACGTGAGCATCTCCTCGCCGGCCCAAGCGGCGGAAGCGCTGCGCCCTTTGGGAGGCCAGATCGGCTCCTACGTGTTCGCGCTCGGCTTCATCGGCTCGGGCATGCTCGCGATTCCGGTGCTTGCCGGCGCGGGCTCGGCGGCGATGGCCGGGCTGATCGGCAAGGGAGCCGGCTTTTCCAACTCTCTGCGCGAAGCGCCTGTGTTCTATGGATTGTGCGCCGTCGGGACGATCGGCGGCATGGCACTCAGCCTGCTCGGAGTGAACCCGATCAAGCTGCTCGTCCTGGTCGCCGTCATCAACGGCGTGACCGCGGGGCCATTTCTGATCGTGGTGATGCGCGTCTCCTCAGACCGCGCGATCATGGGCGAGAGCATCAACGGT
>Ga0182024_10003924_pt1 | contig 34816 bp, 29 predicted proteins | sample P32metaG_FD_120480 | JGI IMG/M metagenome (GOLD analysis project Ga0182024, IMG submission 120480) | Permafrost microbial communities from Stordalen Mire, Sweden - P3-2 metaG (Illumina Assembly) | ecosystem: Environmental > Terrestrial > Soil > Wetlands > Permafrost | place: Sweden: Stordalen...
CCTGCAAACAGAACACCGAGACGCTCAGCCCGCTCGCCTTCTGGCTCTCCAAACGCTCCTTCCAATCCAGCCACTCATCCAACGAGGCCGGAGGTCTTCCATTCTTCGCCATCGCTCGACTCCGTCAGTAACTGAGACAACTTCACTCAGCCTAACAGGGTCGACAAGTATGGATTCGGCGGACGCTTACTGGCGAATTAGCTTGCCGGCACAACAGCGCTTGCAGTTGATCCGTCGCACGCACTTGCTCACATCCTCACTTGCTAACCTACCTCCACTCACCACGCGATTTGCTCGGCTGCGAACACGGGGCCTTCCACGCAAGTGCGCTTGTAATCCCAACTGCCATCCGGCTGGCGAACCTTGGCCACGCAGGTGAAGCAGATGCCGATGCCGCAGGCCATTGGCGTTTCCAGCGAAACCTGGCAGGGCATGCTGTATTCATGGGCAATTTCCGCCACTGCGGCCATCATCGGTTCGGGTCCGCAGCAGACAATGGCGGCTTTTTGCTTTGGGTCACTTGTCGTTTGCGATTTAGTGCGGCCCACTTCTTCATCAAGCAGTTGGCGCAATAGGTCGGTCACAAAGCCATGATGGCCTACCGTTCCGTCGTCAGTGCTAAGACGAACATCAACGCCGAGGTTTCGAAAATCATCGACGCCGGCCAAGTACGGCTTGCTGCGAGCGCCGTAGCATAGGGTGATCCGTTTCGGATTCAGAACGCTGCGCGAGGGTCGGCCGTAACTTTTCCGAGCCAAATGTTCGGTGGCCAAAGCCAAAAATGGCGTTTGTCCAATTCCGCCGGCCACCATGATCAAATGCTCGCCAGTTTGCGGCGGAAAGCCGTTGCCTAATGGTCCCCAAACTTCAAGCGATTGGTCCGATGTGCAGCCGGCGAGCCGCCGAGTGAACTTTCCCGCGACCAGATAAACCACGTCCAGCCACACCGCCTCGCCCTTGGCAGATAATATTGTGTCGTACAGCGCCAGGGGTCGGCCCAATAGCGGATCGTCGCAGCCGGCCAATCGCAACATGATGAATTGCCCGGGCGTGATCCGCCCAGCAATCGCAGGGCAAGCGAAGCGCACTCGATAGGTATCGCGTGCTACCGACACGTTTTCCACAATTGTCGCATTTATCCAGCAGGCGCCATCGGCGTAAAACGGAGCGTGCAAGGGATTGGACATCGAGACGGCAAGTAAGTGGTGAGTAGGTGAGTTAGTGATTAGGAAGGCAGCAGTTTTTCGCCGCTTAATCTTTGTGACGACGGCCCCTGCGCTTTTGGCGCTGACCGCGCGAAACCTGTTGGCCAGTAGACCGGCCGCGCTTCTTGTTGCCGCGCATTTGCTCGCCGCGGTTTCGCTCGGCGCCGATGACGGTGCGCTGCGGTTGTGATCGACGTGAGCCGCGCGTCATGGGACTCAAATCGACGGTGGCGGTTTCTTTCACAGCGTCGATATCCTGCGACGCGATGTTTTCAGCCGCCGCCAAATCGAAATCCAATGCAGCTTCATCGTCGACAAGTTCCGCCGGCAGCGAGTAATCAATAATCGGTTCATCGCTCGAAGTTCTTTCCGCGCGATCTTTGGAGCGCTGGCCGCCGGGCGCAGCAGATTTGATTTCGCCGGATTCCCGGTTACTGCGACGGCTGGATTTCTGCCGGCGTGTGCGGGCGGTTTGATACAGCAATTCGATTTCGTCGCGCCGCAGCGGCCGGCTTTCCCCCGGTTGCATTTTTCCAAGCCGCAAGGGCCCCATGGCAATCCGCCGCAGCGTTAAAACTTTATGGCCCAGTCGTGCTAGCAAGCGGCGGACTTCGCGGTTTCGGCCTTCGGCCAGCACAATTTCCAGGATTGTGCTGTGCCGATGGGAATGCCGCACGGTGACTCGTTCGGCATGGGCAAAGCCTTCGGCCAAGTGCACGCCACGCTCTAGTTTGGCCAGCGCTTCGGGCTTTGGGACCCCAACCACCTGGGCCAAATAGGTTTTTTCCACGCCATAGCGCGGGTGAGTAAGCAAGTCGGTTAAGGCACCGTCGTTGGTAACCAGAATTAAACCGGAGCTCGATTTATCGAGGCGGCCGACGGTGAACAATCGCTGGTGACTTGGCGCCAAATCGATAACACGGGGTCGCCCTGCCGGATCATGGTTGGTCGAAAGAATGCCCAACGGCTTGTTCACCAGAAAATAAAGTTTGCGTTTTGGCGGGCGCACCATTTCGCTGTCGACACGAATTTTTTGGCGCTCAGGATCAACCCGCGTCCCCAATTCCGTGATGGTCTGCCCGTCGACATCGACTCGCCCTTCGACAATCAGCGTCTCGCAATATCGCCGGCTGCCAATGCCTGCGGCAGCCAAAACTTTTTGCAAGCGCACATCAGCGGCGCCCTGGTTGGCAGCGTGGCCAGAGGCGCGCATGCCGTCCGCACGGGAGCGCGATTTTCGCTGCTGCGACTGTTCATTCCGCGCTCGCTTTCCGGCATGATGGCGATCACGACTTCGATTCTTCCCAAGCATTGACATTCCTAATTGCACGACAGGTCATGACTGCTGGATCAACTTAAATAGTTGAACAGCAAGTGCGATTCTATCATACCGAGTAGAGCCCCCGTTTAGGGTGTTGGGCTGCCAGACCGTCTCATCTATTGGGGTGCATGGCTTTTTCCGAAGCTAAAAAACTTAACAAAGTCCTTGTGAACGTTAAATTTCTTGCCAATAATCAGCTTGTATAACCAGCATCGAGTCGATCAACCTTTCTTTGCGGCAACAACCTCCTGTCGGCTTTGGGATTCCGATTTCTTTGTTCGACAGAGGACAAGGATTTAGTCTGGTTTTGCGTAAGTTCTTTGTTTGCAGCCTGCTTTGAATTGAACCACGTTGTAGAGGGTCGAAATACCCGTCCGCCAAGAGCCAGGATTACCATTTGAGTTTGCAACAACCAGTGTAGGAGATCATGAGATGTTAACCAGTGGAAGGGCTTTTGGACCATGGAGCAAACGTTGCGCTGGATTTGCCGGCACCCTGGTCGTACTAACACTAGGTGTTTTCGGTCGGCAGCTTTTCGCGCAAACGCTGGATTATACCGGTTCTACGTTGACACAAAACTTTAATACCTTATCCCAGACGGGGACCGGCAATGCTTGGAGCAACGGCAGCACGTTGAACGGTTGGTTCGGGTACAGTCAGCCGGCAAGCGCTCCGGTAGCGCTTACCACATATAATGCCGACAATGGCTCGCTCACTGGCGGCGCTCTTTACAGCTACGGCAATACCGGTAGCTCGCGAATAACGCCGCTATGGGCGGCACCATTAACACGACCTGGGCCAGTGAAAGAGGTTTGATCGACGCCGCTATTGTTTGTGATCGCAACTGGCCCAAATCCACTTCACCGGATACCTTACAGGCGCACAAGAACTAAGCGATTTTGAAATCGTGCCACTCTCCACCACAAGACTTTTGCTGGGCGACGTCGATCAAAATCAGCACGTTAACGCCTCCGACATAGTGGCCATGGAAAATGCTTTTAAAAACTTGAGTAGTTATCAAACGAGCCACGGGTTCGATTCGGCAGACATGTCGGATATTTTCGACGTCAACGGCGATGGCCAAATCAACAATGCGGATTTGCAGGGGTTGGAAACTTATCTTATCGGAGGGCATGGCAGCCTGGGAGTGCCCGAGCCTTCCAGCGTAGTGTTGGGCCTGTTGGGAGCGATAAGCTTGGCTGGCGTGACGGTCCTGCGCCGTTGAAGCCAAATTTCCCACGAGTAGTGGCGACGTTTTTCTGCCGTGCTAATTCGAAAAATGTAGCAACCATTCCACTGGGTGGTCGCCGTCGCCTCGCGGCCCTCAAATCCAGGAAGAACGCCTGAATACAAAAGTCACGCTTCGCCAATTCTTCAATTGGCACCATCTGTTTTCGTTTCTTGATCAGCGAAAACGAGCATCTCTCCGCTGTCCCTAACATTCAGCGCGATCGATTGCAGGTGGGATGGGTCATTTGTGGGGACGACCAATTTTTGGGACTCCCTATTTGGGTGGCCTCGCGGGAATAACGCCGTCAATTTCCGCAAAATCCTAACAAACTACTTGCTGTCGCCTTACTTTATGACAATAATCGACGAGTATAAATGTTTTGGCATTGACGGGGGAATGAGGTGGGTAGCTCAGGTTGGAGGACGATGGCTGAACCCGTGTTACGATCATTCGACGGCCGAAAAGCCGGCACAGTTTTTCTATTGCCCGGAGTTTTATGACAACGGGCTACGCCTTAAAGCTTTTCCCAAGCTGACGGGCGAAAGACTATCCAGTTGAATGATTCGCGCACGGCGCGAAAGCCAAGCGACCTCCATGTACTTTTGTTCATGTAAACTGAACCCAGCGGACAACGCCTTCCCCCCAAAGCTTTGGAGAAACCATATGAAGACGGCGGCCCATTCTGTTCAAATTGCTAAATCGACCAATCAGCTTCCTTGCCTCAGTATATTCATTACCGGTGCAATGCTGCTGACTGAGGTTTGTCTCTCCGCGGCTGTCGCCAAGGCCGCTACGGTCGCCAGTATTGAAGCGATGAGCGTCGGAAGTACCGTAGCATTAAACACCGGCGACAGCATGACCGCAGTCATCACGGAAATTTTGTCGAATCCGACCGTAATGCCGAATGGCGTGACGGTTGGTAATTGGGCATTTTTAGTGAACGACGGCAGCAGCGGAGGAACCAACTATCTCGGCGGGCCCTCGGGCGGCTCGCTCGAGGTTTTCGCTTCGAAAGCTAACCTTACCAGTGCTGCTACCTTGGGTGGAAACTCTAGCTACACGCCCGCTGTGGGAGATGATATTACTATTAATAACGCAAAATGGTCGCCCTTCAATTCCATCCCCGAGCTGGCGTTTTCACCTTTGACTGGTACTGGTACGACAATCTCCCTAAACAGTTCTGGTCACACACCGTCGGCGGCCGTCCCCGTAACACTGGACCAACTTGCCGCTCTCACGGCGACGGGTACTGGTTTTGACCTCACGACCCTGGGTTACTATGTCAAATTGTCGGACGTACTAATCAGCAACCCTTCGCCAACTCTCTTTGCGCCTGATGGCTCGAACGAGTGGGACTACGGTCCCGTGGGTGGCACGGCCACTTCAGCCTACAATACGACCGCAACCTTAAAGCCCGGCCCAGGAAATACAAGCATCATGAATGTGACGGCGTACGGGTACCAGTCGTCCTATGGAGGCGTCATTGCCAACCTCGGGGGACAGGTGATTCCAACCGGTCCGGTGGATATCATGGGGATTGCGGACGTGTTTACCTCTGGAAACGAGCTGATTCCGTTCGCAGTAACTCCGCACATTTTTCCTTTGCCGGGCAATGCAACCTTTTGGTACGCAAATCATCCCACCCAGGGCGGTTCCGGCACGTGGGATAATTCTTCTTCAAGCTGGAACTCCGCCAGCGATGGCAGCGGCAGCCAAACGGCGTATTCGTCATCTAATTTTGCAGTATTTGGCGGCACCCAGGGCACCAGCAACGTCGTAATTGCGCACGGCGGCGTGACGGCCAACGGCATCGACATTGCCAGCAACGGTTACACCATTTCCGGTGCCACTTCTGACGCCACCGCGACGCTGACGATCGGCACGACCAACACCATCGACGCGGTCAATCTGAGCAATCCCTCCACGATCATCACAGCCACCATTACTGCACAGCTCGCGGGCACTAGCGGCATAAACATCAACGGAGCATTTTATAATCCCGGCGTATTCAAGCTTAATCCTTCGGCTGGCTCAGAGGCTTTTTCCGGAGATTTAACCCTTAGCGCCGGAACCTTGGAAGTTTCCACGTTGTCGGCCTTGGGAACCACCTTCTTGGGCACCAATACCAGCGTTACCAACAAACTGTGGCTCAATGGCGGCGGCCTCAAAATCGACACCGCAGGCACTTATACGTTGTACAACGCGGTCAGGGGTACCTCGGCCAGCACGCTCGATCTGCCTACTGGCAGCACGTTAAACATCGCCGGCGTAACCTCCGATACTAACGTCGGAGCCAATGCGCCAACGATTACCATGCCTAATGGCATTACTCTGAATTTGACCGACACCACGACCTTCGGTGAAAATATCCTTCATGGTCTTACTTTCGGTGCCGCGACGGGTGGCGGTGTTGTTACCCCCAGTAGTAGCTCGTTCACTGGCACGCCAACGCTAGGCATTCACTACATTGTCTCCAACAGCGCCAGCGGCATTAACAAAGTCAACGGCAGCGTGGATTTCGGTGCTGCTTCCAGCAACAGCGGCGATTTTATTTTGAGTTCCAACAGCAGCAGCACCGCTGACCTGGTAATTACCGGTAACGTCTACGCCAATAGTCAAGAAGTATATATCACCGGCTCAGGCATCCTCGATATGCAAGGTAATAACTCCCAAGTTAATTACACGGGGTCGTCCACGGGTGCTTCTATGGCGTTGGGCGGCTATGGCGCTGCGGGCCCCACCGTCTACATTCATGATGCGAATACTTTAGGCGCCGGCCACCTTGATATCATTAATTCCGGTACCGTTAATAACGTGAGTGGTTCCGCGATCTCCTTTGCCACCACCTTGGGACTATCGATCGGCCCCTCGGCGACTTCCGGAGTTTCTGAAACGTTCGCCGGCAGCAGTATGGAGTTTCAAGGTCCGGTTAGCTTTTTCAAAGCAACTGGCGCGAGTAGCAGCTATTTGGGGCTGACCGTTAACAACACAACCACTTTCAGCGACGGCCTGCAGAACGATACCTCGGGCACTGGAACGCCGCTGGGAATCGTTCTGCGTGGTTCCGGGACTTTGAATATTTCTAACCAACACAGCGGCGCGATGAGCGACGTCTTGCCCCTCATCGTAACTGGCGGCCTGAAGGTGAATGTTGGCGCCGCCGCAGATGGCGTGACTCCCGAAGGCACCGGCTTCACAGCCATGACAGATGTTCAGGTCGAGCAGGGAACCGTTACGACGAAAATTGCTTCGGCCTTTGCAACCAGTACGAATTTGATATTGGGCGATCCTAGCTTCGGCGGGGGCGGAACCTTCGCCACCGCAGGGACGGCTCAATCGATGAATTACTTGGATTTGCAGGCCAGTTCCACCATCGACCTGGGCGCAAGCAATACCACCACGGGGATCACGTTCGCCGCCAGTAGCAGCACAAACTCCGCTACAGCCGTTCTGCCAGGATCGACAGTCGCGGCGAACGCCTGGGCCAGTGGTGCAATTTTGCGAATCAATAATTGGAAGGGCAACGCGTCGAATGCGTTTACCTTGTCGGCTAAAACGCCGTTTGTTGTAACCACAGCCCTTAACAGCACTGAGTTAGGCAAAGTTCACTTCACCGATTACCTCACCGGTGCGAACTTGATTTCCGGTAACGAAGTCGTACCGAAATACGTGAATCCAACTGGGTTGTTGAAGCTCGGCGACGTTAATGATGACGGACATGTCAATGCCAACGATATTACTTGGTTGGAACAAGCACTGACGAATCAAAGCCAATACTTCACTGCTGTTACCACTGCAAGAAGTTTGCCCACCACGTTTGACGCGGCCGACCTGCAGGACGTAGGCGACCTTAACGGCGATGGCAAAGTCAACAATGCTGACTTGCAGGCGCTGGAAACTTATCTGATCGGCGGTAATGGCAGCCTTGGCGTGCCCGAGCCTTCGAGCATCGTACTCGGCTTGTTGGGAATGGTGAGCCTGGCCGGAGTGGCGGTTCGACGCCGCCGGCAGGCGTTGGCCAAGGTCTGATTTGGCTCTCGATCAATCGGAATTGATCCGGCTCGCCTGCTAAACTAAGGCGAACCGAGCGCCTTTCCATAGGCCGCCGGCGATGCCGCTGTATTGGCAGTGGCAGGCGCGCTTGTCGTCGGTCCCGCATAAGAAGTCGGCGTCGATGCAGAGTATGCCGCCGGCGCGACCGCATAGGATGTCCCGCCCGGCAAGTACGGAGCTCCGGCTGCTGGATAAATAATCTGCGGCGTCGATGTCGCCGGCACCAAATTCCCTGCCGAAGTTCCCGGAGGCGGCACAACGGTGCCCGGCGCGTAGGATGGCGCCGGCGGAATATAAACTGCCGGGGGTGGGGGCAGACTGCCGGGAGGACCCGGAGTTACCACGACATTGCTAGGAATCGCCATTTGCTGTTTGGCAAGCAGGTCCGGATCAGGACGCGGATCCATGAAACCCAGCGGACGCGCTCCTCGCATATCGCCGCCCACGCTCGGGTCGGGATAAGGATCAAATTTTCTGGCTTCCGCCAGTTTCACCGATTCCGGCCGTGGATCGCAGATTCGCGGCAGTCCGAACTCTGGTCCGCAACCAAGCGTTGCGAAAAACAGAAGTCCGAAAAACGCGATGCCAAAGCGCGGACCCAAAAACATTAAAACGTCTCCACGAAATGTGGCGGGGAAGCAGAAGCAATTGAAAAGGCCGCGAATTCTAGGTCTGTAGCGGCGCTGTGGCCAGAGCGGTTCGCTAGCCGGCACGGCGGATTGTAGCGAAAGGCGTTGCTGGCGTTTTACCCCTGCCGACGCTGCCGCTGTGGTTTACGCCCAAGATGCCGTTCTTCTACAAGTGCCGGTCAAGGCAAATAAATGTCCAGCATTGTAGTCGGTTGGGTCGGCGCCAGTTGGCACTTGCCGAGCCCCGCTGGCAGCAACATCGTTTGACCCGTTTGCAGTGGTTTGCCGGTCGGATCTTCGGCGATTTGAACCGATCCCGCGAGCACGGCCACCAGATGAAATCGCTCATCGCCGCCGATGGTTCGAGGCTGCTCGAACTGCCAACGATCAAGCACAAACTTATCGCACCCGACAAGCCGCTGCACGCAAGGTTGCTCGGTCGGCTGCGGCCGTTGCGGACTAAGAGGACCCAAAGCGTAATCGATCGCATCCAACGATTGCTCGACATGCAACGGACGCGGTTGTCCATCGGTCCCAAACCGGTTCCAATCGAACAATCGAAACGTCGCGTCGCTGGATTGCTGAATCTCGGCGATCACCAATCCTGCGCCCAGCGCATGGACCGCGCCGGCCGGTAAAAACACGAAGTCGCCGACTTTGGGCTCGATGCGGTGCAAGCACAATTCGCAAGTGCCGCGCTGCACTTCGCGCGCCAGGGCCGCGCGATCAAAGCCGCGCTTCAGTCCGGCATAGATTAAACTGCCGGGATCGGCCGCCAGGACTACCCAGGCCTCGGTTTTGCCCAGGTCGGGCGGATTCAAACGGGCGGCCATTTTATCGTCGGGATGCACCTGGACCGATAATGTTTTATTGCAATCGAGAAACTTCAGCAGCAGCGGGAATCGCAATTGTGGATAATGCCGGCCCAAAAGTTCCGCGCCGTGCGTGCTCATCAATTCCCCCAGCGACATGCCGGCAAACGGTCCGGCAACAACACGGCTTTGGTCTGCACCACGATCGACTACCTCCCAACTTTCGGCGTAATCGCTTCCTTCACCGATTGACTTACCCAGTAGCGTGCCCAGTTTTCGCCCGCCCCACAAGTAGCGTCGAAACCGCGGTTCGAATCTCAAAGGGTACAGCGGCATGGGATTGGTTAATGCTGGTGGAAAAGTCAGACTGGAATGCAGAACAGGGTTAAGGTTTATGCTCGATGGCACGCGCCTTGGGCGTTCGATTACCGCCGGGCGTAGCCTTCCAAAATCCTACCGACCCAAAAACCAGAAACGGCCGCCACCAACATCAGCAGCATTTGACCTAATGTTATAGCGCCCTGCAATTGCAGCAGAATTGAAAGCGGCGGCAGCACTAGGCCCACGATTTGCAATAAACGGCCGAAACTTGCCATAGCGATGTGCGGGGCCCAAAAGTCTGATAGTCGACAGTGTACGATGCACGAGCCGGTCGTCCGCTCTTATGGAAAAAATGCCGCAGGAAAGCCATCATAATGGCACGTGCAAAAAGATTCTATGACGCCGCATAATTCCACATCGCCAATGTCCAAAATTAACGCAGATCGGCCCGCCAGCTCGCTTTCGCCGATTGGCTCTGAACCGAGTGCATCCATCGCACCGATTGCAACCGATGCCGCAAGTCCCATGGCCCGATCCCTCGCTACGTTGATATCTCGAGCGCTGCGCTTGCGGTGCCCAGTGTGCGGCAAGGGAAGATTGTTTCGAGGTTGGTTTAGCATGTATCCGCAGTGCCAGCAGTGTGGTTATCGCTTCCAGCGCGAGGTAGGCTACTGGCTCGGTGCGATTTATGTGAACTACGGACTAACGGCGCTCATCGTGACCGCCGCATATTTCGCCCTGTTCTTCACCGATGCGCTTCCACCGCAGCAGGTGCTTTGGCTGCTGACGGCCTTTTGCGTGCTGTTCCCGCTGTGGTTTTTTCGCTACGCCCGCAGCATTTGGATCGCCTTCGATATGTATTTCGATCCGGAACCGATCGCGAAAGCCGCCTCGCCCAAACCCGCCGATGAACAACAGTAAGCGGCGTAAGGGGCCGATTTGAGATTAGCCGCAGCGCCACTGGGCCGCTTCACACTTCCACAAGTTCGCGGCTTTGGGCCGAATCAACAGATGGCGTTTCAGCTGCGGCTGCTGCCGGCGCCAACGGCTTTTTCGAATTCGAAAGATCGCCGGGCACTTCAGCAGCGTTGCGGGCTCGCGCCTTTTTCACTTCCCAATACATGTATCCGGCAAAGCACATGAAGACCGTATACGGCACGCCCATCATGAACAGGATGCTGTAAAAGTAACCTTTCACCATGTGCTCATGTTCCGGATCGTTGGCCGCCACGGCATCGCTGCACGTAGGGCACGCCGAAACAGTGTGGGCCGATGAAAACACCATTGCCACCGCCAATAAAAGCGGCGCCGCTGCCCGGACACAAGACTGAAATATCGTGCGCTTCATTGTCATTTAGTTTGGCCTGTCGCCCTAGTGGTTACTTGGATTGTATCGACAGTTTTGCTCGGCGGAAAGAGATGATATAGCATGAAGTAAATCACCACGCCGGTGATCGAAACATACAGCCAAATGGGGAAAGTCCACTGGGCCCACCGGCGGTGCTGCGCCCGCCGGTCGCGCAGACCCAGATAAATGGTCCGGCCGGCCAAAACGGGCACAGTAGCAGCCAGAATGACGTGGCTCGTAAGCATGGCGTGATAAATCGTGCGGATGGGCTCGGGCCCTAAGAACGGCACGTGCCCGACCAATGCGTGGTAGACCAAATAGCACGTTAAAAACAACATCGATACGCCGAACGCCGACAGCATGACTCGTTTGTGCGCCGTCTCGCGCCGCATTTTGATGAGTTGATAGCCCACCAGCAGCAACACGGTGGCCGTGGCATTGAGCGAAGCATTGACGGTAGGCAAATACTGGATCACGCGGGACCACAAGCGGCTTCTGGATTGGAACTGGAAAACGCTCGGGGCTCGCGAAATCAACTTGCCGCCGCTTGGCTGTTGGTTTCGTTTGCAGGAGTTGCTTCAGGCGAAGGCTTTTCGTCCAGCACTTGACGCACGAGATTTTTCATCTCCGCCGTCTTCTCCGGGTCGAGCACATCAAAACTACCCCGAATCTTCCCGTCGCGATCGATCACCAGCGCGTGATTCAAATGCGAGCCTTCTTGCACGTACTGCAAAAAAATATCCTTACCGATCCGCTTGATGTATTCCAGGTCGCCGGTCAGAAACAGCCAGCGATTCGGATCGGCGGGAAAGCGGTCGGCGTAGCGGCTTAGCACTTCCGGCGAATCGTTGCGCGGATCGCACGTAATACTGACCAGCCGCAGATCGCTATCCTTGAATTCATCGAGCACTCCCTTGAGCGCTTGATTTTGCTGCCAGCACGGGCCGGGGCAACTGGCGAAGAAAAAACTGCCGATCCATACGTGGCCTTTCAACTCTTTGGAGTCGAACTGCCGGCCGCTGCGCTCGATCAATGTGAAATCTTTGATGGGCGGCCCGGCGGGCGGGGCGGGTGGATAGTTCATTTGCCACGTCGAATGGCTCGCATGCCGCGGCTCTTCGCCGTGAATATTCCGCCATGCGACCCAGGAGCCATAAGCGGCCGAACCGACCACGATTAGTGCGAGCCAAAACACCAGTGCTTTGCTTTTCATATTGCATCTCCCGTCGAACGAACCGACGCCACGCGCCACGCCAGAGCAAACATCGCTGCTACAAATCCTAGCGTTACTAGCAAGCAAAACCAGGCCGGTGGCAGCCCCGCCAGCACAGCATCTTTTACAGCCGGATCAGCCCCCCAATACAAAATTCGCCGCAGCAGCGCCAAACAATAGGTTAGCGGATTGCAGCGCACGATCCAGCCGATCCAGTTATTCCCCGGCGGCGCAAAGGCTCCTGACAGCAGCCACATCGGCAACAAAAACACCATCATGATGGCGTGGAAACCTTGCGTCGATTGCATGGGCCACGCAATGGCCAAGCCTAGCGAGGTTAAAGCGATACCAATCACAAACAAAAGCACTAGCACTGCCGGTACCGTCCAAATCGTCAGCGGCACGTTCAGCGTGAAACACAACAGCAGAAACACCGCGGCATGCGCTAGTGCGATGAGCGCACCGCCCAGCACTTTGCCGATGACAACAGACCAGCGCGGAACTGGCGCCACCAAGACCGATTGCAAAAACCCTTCCCGGCGATCTTCAATCACGGAAATCGTGGCAAAAATCGCCGTGAACAAAATAATCATCACTAGCGTGCCGGGAAAAAAGTATTGCGCGTAGGTAATCGTTGGCTGGACAGTCGAGCCTTCCGTTAGCGCGGTTGGACTGCGTCCCGCAGCGGCGCCACCGGCCCCCATTTGAAACGACGTGCCTAACAATCCGCTCAGCAAAATCCAGAAAATGATCGGTTGCCCCAATGCCGCAAACACTCGATTGCCCTGCCGAATAAATCGCACCCATTCGCGGCGGCATAACGTCCAGGCCGCCAACCAGGGGTTGGGCTTAATTGCTGGCCACGAAGCGGAATCCGCTGTCCGGTCGGCATCGAAGGAGGCAGCGGGCGTAGTGACGGTACTCATAGGATATTATCAGGGATGTTTGTTCGTTGCTGGTTGGACTGTTTTTTAGTGGCGCCGTTTTTTCTTGGGCGGCTCTTCCTCTTCGATCACTTCCAGCCGGCGGCCCGTGCGGTCGATAAATACGTCTTCCAGCGTGGGCTTGCCTAACGTAATGGCGTTGATTTGGCCTGGAAACGCTTCGACCAGGCGGGCAATCCACTGATGGCCATCAGGCATTTCCAGCCGCACATTGCCTTCAATCACTCCGGCCGTGCAGCCAAAGCGATCGCGAATTCCAGCCGCCACGAATTCCGGCGCGGCCGTTTGAATCGTAATGGCATCGCCGCCGACGGTGGACCGCAGCGCAGCGGGGGTATCCAGGGCGACCAGTTTGCCCCGGTCCAAAATTGCAATGCGGTCCGCTTTGTCGGCCTCTTCCAAAAGGTGCGTAGTCAGTACCATGGTCACGCCGTCTTGCTCGCGCAATTGACGCAGGTAATCCCATACGTCGTTGCGCGCCGCCGGATCCAGACCGGTACTCGGCTCGTCAAGCAGCAACAGCCGCGGATGGTGCAACAATCCCTTCGCCAATTCCACGCGGCGGCGCAAGCCGCCGGAAAGTGTTTCCACCCGGTCGCGCACTCGATCGGTCAACTTAAATCGCTCCAACAGAATTTCGCTGCGGCGCTTTAGCTCCGCGCCACGGATGCCGTACAGATGTCCTTGATGGAGCAAGTTTTCGCCGACGGTTAACTTGCGATCAACACTTGGCGATTGAAACACGACGCCGATGCGCGAGCGAATTTCGCCAATTTGCCGCCGCAAATCGAAGCCCAACAACGTGGCTTCCCCCTGCGCCAGCGGCAGCAGTGTGGAGAGCAATCGAAACAGCGTCGATTTGCCGCCGCCATTGGGACCCAAAAACACAAAGATTTCGCCCGGTTCGATCTCAAACGAAACGTCGTTCAGAGCCTGCCGCTGGCCGTACCAGTGGCTGACACCTTGAACGCGGATTGCGGGCGAGTTGTTCATGACGAAGGTGCAGGCGACGGCTGCTCCCTAGCGGGTGGATTCGGTTGATCAGGCTTGGGTTGGGCCATGTGAAATTTCTGCTCCTCCGACGCGTGATGCAGCCGCCATCCGACATCCGGCACGAGCATTAAGATTAAAAAAATCGACATCAGCATTGCCGGAATCGTCAGAATGAATTTCCAATTGGCTTCCCACCAAATGTGCATGAAGCACAAAATCACCAGCAGTGCTTTCGTGCAGGATACGGCCATCATCAGCAGCCGACTTTCCGCCGGTGTGAAATTCGCCCGCCACCAACTGGAGTAGGTCAAAAATGAAAGCGAAGTGAGCAGGCACAGCGCGATGAATACGTAAATGTATTTGGCAATACCGGTCGCATGCACGTCGTGCCCCGATGGTGCACCGTGGGCGCTCATATCATAACCCAGTGAACCGTCGTGCGGTTCAACCACTGGCCCGTGCGATTGAGGCGAATGTTCCGACATTGGGAAACTCCAGTAGCGCAAATGCAATTTGCTGTGTCCGTCCGATCAAAACAAATACAACAGGGGAAACAGGAAAATCCAAACCAAGTCGACAAAGTGCCAGTATAGACCAGTGTTTTCCAGCATCCCGGCCCGGGCAGCATTTAATTCCATCGTCATCAGAATCAGAAACACAATCAATCCTACAAACACGTGCAGGGCATGGAAACCGGTAAGCAAAAAGTAGGTGCTGGCCCACATATTGCCGCCGGGCACCACAAACGGCAGCTTGAGCCAGGGATATTCTCCGTTTAGCCCTTCGGGTTCCGCGGTCCAGGGAAGGCCGGACGCGCTTTCGTCAGGCGGCGGATAAATTTTGTTGGTCACTTGCACTAGGTCGACATTCGGATCTTCCAGTTTTAGTTCGGTGGTCAAATCGTTGCATTTTTGGATGCGCGATTTTAACTCCGCCAGTTGCGGCGCAATCGCCACGTACTGGGCCCGAACTTCGTCCGACCACGGCTGCTTTTCCAACTCGCCAATTTGCTTTTGTTGATCTTCGCTCAGCTTGTCGAACAGCTCCTTCGATTGATCGCCGTACTGCGTAGTCAACGTTTTCAACCGTGCGCGGACCGCCGAGCCATATTCCAAATTTGCTCTCTCGTGGATCTGGCTGTGCGGACTCCAAGGGTATAGCCCATGGGCAAATTTGGCACTGTATTCGTAGGATTTCACACCCAAAAACGTGCTGCCCAACAGGAACGTGCAGAGCATGAACAATTTCGCCACTCGGGCTTTGTTCGCGCGGGCCGCTTCCAATGCCAGCACGATCGTGACGCTGGAGCAAATCAGCACGAAGGTGTTGAATGCGCCGATCGGCTCGCTGAGATGCACTTCGTGTGTTTGCGGCCAAGTGGGCGCACCAAACCGCAGCACGACATACGTGCCGATCAGGCCTGCAAAAAACATAATTTCCGTCGACAAAAACAACCAAACAATGGTTTTGCCCAACGGGATGGGAAGTCCCGATTGATATTGCAGTTTGATATGCTGCGCGTGATGTTCGTCGGCGTGAGCGGCAGTGGCCATGCGGTAACTTTTTCGCTTGGTGAAGTGAATCTTTTTTATAAAACGATTGGGAATTACATCCAGGGCGACAAAACTAATAGCACGAGCAGCGCCGGCAAATAGACCAACGACGTTTGCAATAAAACTCGGGCGGATCGCTGATCGCGCCGCCAGCAAAACATTGCCGCCGCTGCCAGGTAGGCCATGCCTAATACAACTGCACCCGCCATATATATCGGGCTGGGCATTTGCAAAGCGGGCATCAGACTGATTGGCACGAGCGCTAGTGCGCCCAGAACTGCCTGTGCACCAGCGCGCCGACCGGTGGGATCGACCACGGTTAGCATTTGCAGCCCTGCCGCTGCATATTGATCACGATAAATCCAGGCGATGGCCATGAAATGTGGAAACTGCCACAAGTAAACGATCAAAAACAGCGCCGCCACATAGATTCCATCCGGCAACGGACCACCGGCAAACGAGAACGACGCGCCCACGGCCGCCCAACCAATTAGCACCGGCAGCGCTCCGGCAACGGCCCCTACTGCCGTGTTGGCGGCAGTTTTTGCTTTCAACGGCGTATATAAAACGACGTACGAAAGCCACGTCAAACCGCCCAATAGTGCCGTAAGCAGATTTACAAACAGCGCCAGCTCGATCATGCCAGCGCCCAGCGTAGCGACGCCAAACGAAATCGCTTGCACATTATGAATTCGGCCCGAGGGCAACGGGCGATTGGCCGTGCGCTGCATCCGTGCATCGCGCGATTGTTCGATCCATTGATTAAATGCACTAGCGCTGGCGGCGACCAAAGCGGTGCCAAGCAGTGTATGAATCCAAATCCAAGGTTGCGGCGGACCCCAGTGGCCGCAATATGCTGAGACCGCAACGACCACCAGCACCAGCGAGGCAATCCGCAGTTTGCTTAGCTCCAGATATGCAGCCAGCCGTGCCCATAGCAACTCTCGACGGGAAGCGTAAACCAGCGTGGAAGTGGTGCCGCTCATACTGCACCCTCCGCCAGCGATGCGGTATGCCGTGCCGACTTTTGCCGCGAATAATGTGCCGCCGGCACATCCAGCATGCGGCTGCTGCGAACGGCCAGCACCGTGGAAATCGCCAGAATGAGCGAACCCGTGGCCACGTGCGCGGTGGTAATTTGTGCTTGCCACCAACTCCGAGCCTCCACAGTAAACGTGGAAGCGCCTGCCGAAGCTGACAGGAACGCAGGCCAGCCATATTTCACAATCCAGGTTGCACCGCCCAATGCCAACTGCATGCCAACCAAACCCACCAGCAGCGTGGCTGGAAATAGCAGTGGCTTAATTCGCGGCGCACCGCGCCAAAAAACAATCGCCGTCACGACAATGTACACCGCCAGTATCAAGGCCACCGTTATGTGCCACATGACCAGCGATTGAAACGCCTCAGGCGAACCGTCGGGAGCAAAATGCCGCAGATGCGCACCCAAGGCGAGTTGTGAATACGCCAACACCGGCATGATCAGCGTCAGCCGGCGAAGCAGACGGCCGGAATTGGAATTCACGGTGCGGTAGTTTTCCCGCCACTGGCGCGATGTCACAACGACCATGGTTGCCGTAAACGCAAAAAATGCCGGCCCAAAACAACCATGAATCATGGCCAGCAGCCGCTCGTTCAGAACGACACGCATCCCGCCTAATACACCCTGAAAAATCACGCCGGCCAAAGCTACGATTCCCAACATGCGCAACCATTTCGGCTGTTTCGTCATCCACAACGAAACACATAACAGAATCGTCAGCATGCCGACCACCGACGCGAACAGCCGATGCCCATGCTCAATGAATAAATCCCACGGTCCCAGCAGCCACGTTTGCCACGGATACAAAAATAAGTTGTAACCATAAGTCGTCGGCCAATCGGGCACGGCCATGCCGGCTTTATAGGTGGTCACCAACCCACCCACCCACACCAGAGGAAACGTGGTGCAGCACAGCAGCAGCGCCAGCCGATGCGGCCACGCCGAGGGTTCCGAGTTCAGGATTTTGGATTCAACATTCATAAAGTCGCGACCGCTGGTCGCGCGGGCACGTATCGCATGGAGAATTCGGATCAGTGTCCCATTTCTTCGGAAACCAAAGGCCGGTCTTTCGGCGGCGGTTGATTTTGCGGGTAAAAATCTTCATCCACTTCCGGCGAATTGTATTCATAGGGTCCGCGGTAAACGACCGGCTGGAAATCGAAGTTGCCGTGTCCCGGCGGGCTGGGCGCTTGCCATTCCAATCCGTTGGCATGCCACGGATTGCGGCCCACTCGCGGTCCAAAAAAGATGCTGTAGAAAAAATTGATGATGAATGTAATTTGCGAGCTCACCAGCACAATGGCCGAAATGGTGATGAACTCGTTCACCGGTTGATAATGACGAAAAACAGATACGTGCCACGTGTCGGCATACCGACGCGGCTGCCCCATCAGAATGTGCATCGGAAAGAAAACGCAATTCAACGCGATGAAGGTGAAAAAGAAATGCACCTTGCCCCAAAATTCATTCATCTTGCGGCCGAACATTTTCGGGAACCAAAAATAAATAGCGCCGAACACGCCCATCACCGTGCCGGCAAACAGCACATAATGAAAATGGGCCACGATGAAATACGTGTCGTGAATAAAGATGTCGATCGGTGTGGCCGCCATAAAAATGCCCGACAGCCCGCCGATGATGAACATCGAAACAAAGCCCACCGCAAATAGCATCGGCGTCGTGAATTGAATTTTGCCGCCCCACAGCGTGCCCAGCCAATTGAATACTTTTATCGCGCTGGGCAGCGCAATCATCATCGTCGACACCATAAACGTCATTCCCAGCGCCGGATTCATGCCCGACACGAACATGTGGTGCCCCCAAACAATGAAACCCAAACCTGCGATCCCGGCAATTGCATACACCATCGGCTTATAACCAAAAATCGGCTTGCGGGCGAAGCAAGCGATGATGTCGCTAACCATTCCCATCGCCGGCAAAATCATGATGTACACCGCCGGATGGCTGTAGAACCAAAACAAATGTTGCCACAATAACGGCTGCCCGCCGCCGGCAACGGCTTGGTTGTTAATCGTTAACCCTTCAGGCGTAAAAAAGCCCGTGCCCAACAGGCGATCCATCAATTGCATACTTAGGGCGGCGGTGAGCACCGGCAACGCGAAGGCCTGCAAAATGGCGGTGATGAACATCGCCCAAATCGTCAGCGGCAGACGGAACATCGTCATGCCCGGAGCGCGCATTTGAATGATGGTGGTCATGTAATTGACCGAGCCCATCATCGACGAGATGCCGACACAAATCAGTGCCATGAGCCACAGCGTTTGACCGTTCAAGCTGCCCGGCGCGGTCATCGAATTCGACGACCCCGGCGCGTACGACGTCCATCCGAACGATGCCGCGCCTCCTTCCACAAAAAAGCTGGCCGCCAAAAGAATAAACGCCGGCCACATAAACCAGTAGCTCAGCATGTTCAGCGTGGGAAAGGCCATATCGTCGGCGCCGATCATCAGCGGTATTAAAAAGTTGCCGAATGCTCCGGCCAATATCGGAATGATCACTAGGAAAATCATCACCGAGGCATGCATGGTAAACAGCATCGTGTAAGCCTCGGGCGACATTTGTCCGCCTTCGGCCGCATATAGATGGTTCAGAATCGGCACTTTGGTCCAAGGCCAAGCAATTTGCCACCGCACGGCCAGCGCCAGTAGCCCGCCGATCAAAAACCAGATCAGCGTGGAGAACAAAAACTGAATGCCGATAACTTTGTGATCTTTTGAGAAAATGTACTTGCTCAAAAAACTTTGCGTGTGGGCATGGCCGCCGGCATGGCTTAAATCATGGGCCTGCGAACCAACAGAAATACTGCTCATTCCGACAACCTTCTACCGATTGGTGTTTGCGAGTGACGATGTTGTATTGTTCGATGACGTGCCGGCCGAGGTCGCACCTGATTCTGCCGACGCTGTTTGCTCCGGCGTCCCCTGTGCTGGGATAGATTCCGCCGCTTGCTGCGCCGCCCACGGAGGAACCACAGAATTTTGCCGGACTTTCAAATCGGCCAGATATTTTTCGTAGGCCGCGCGCGATTCCACGACCAGACGGCCAGTCATTTTGTAATGGCCCCAGCCGCACAACTGCGAGCACGGAATGTCGTATTCACCTTCTTTCATAGGCCGGAACCAAACGGGAATTTTCATGCCCGGCACCGCATCTTGTTTCACGCGGAGATTAGGCAGATAAAAACCGTGCAGCACGTCCATGCTTTTCAGGCTGACCAACACCTCTTCGCCTACCGGCACGTGCAGATCGTTCACGTCGAACAGATCATCCTTGGTGCCCAAAATGCCGTCGTCGCCCGGATAGCGCAGCCGCCACTCGAACTGCCGACCGGTGACTTCCACGGTCGGGGCCATGTCGTAGCCATTCGCCATGGGAGTGCGCATCTTGGCCGCAGCCCAAGTATTCAGTTGATAAATGGCGATGAATAGCAGCGTGGCCGCCGGCACGATGGTCCAGCAAATTTCCAACGTATGGCTGCCATGCGAGAATTTTGCGGGCTGTTGGTTCGTTTTGCCGTCGTACCGCCAAAGAAAATAAAACAGCGTGACCTCGGTGCCGATGAACACGATTCCGGTAAGCACCAAAATGAACTTGAACAAATGATCGATGGAGTATGCCGTTTCCGAGCCGACATTTTCCGGCAACCAAACACCCGTGGCCGCGCCAAACATGAACGTGCCCACGCCGAAAAACGTGACACACAGAAACAAAATGCTCCAAAACTTTCCCACGTGGTCCTCGGTTCGGTGGTTGGTGATCAGCAGTCTTAATGCCTGCCGAGTTCATCGTTCATCGTTGATCGTTTCGTCTACAACAACTCTCGTGGCGGTGCTTTCATGTGTTCGTCGCTGTGGTATTGGCTGCCGGGCTGGTAGGGCAAATCCAAAATGAAATCAACCAGGTGCCAGATATCGTCGGTGGTCATGCCGGGCGTACTGCCGATGCCTGGCATCTGCGACGGGAAAATTCCGTTATATAGACGGTAAAACAGTTCGTAGGGTTGCCGGCCGCCGCGATAAATGCCCTGCCGCAAATTGCGCGGTTCGCTTTCGCGCGGCGGCAACGCATCGACTCGCAGGGCGGCGGTCAAATCAGCCAGCTTCGCCGGTTCTGACGAATCGGCCACTTTTTGATCCAGCTTGTGGATCGATTCGTTCCACATGTCCCACACCATTTGGCCGTCGCCCAGCGCCGTGGGTCCGTGGCATTTCACGCAACCGCCTTTGTTGTAAAACACCTGGCGGCCCGCCTCGACCGAAGCGGCCGTGCGAAAATCGCTCGGCGGCTGCGGAACCGCCGTGACCTGGCTGGCCGTCTCTTTCCATAAAGTGGCTGGACCATTCGGCCCCAGCAACACCGTGTTGACCAAAAACTCGCGCGTTGTGGGAAAGTCTTCCTTATCTGGATCGAACGCATCGGCCAATTTGTATTGATTGATCAGTTCCAGCTCGGTTTGGCCACGCATGCTCAGATATTCCACGTACTCCACCAGGGCTTCAATTTCGCTTTGCGAAAGCAGCTTGAACGACGGCATGGCCGTGCCAGAAATGCCTTCCTGGAGCGTCCGAACCAAATCGTCATGCGTGGGCGGCATTTTCGACGGCGTCGATTTGAATTTGAACCAACCCTCGCGGTAATCGCGCGGATACGGTTTCAAAAACAGCGCCGTCGGACCCATGCCGTCGCCGCTAATGCCATGGCAGTGCACGCAGTGCAAGCGGAACAGTCCCTGGGTGTATCCTTTCACCGGTCCGGCCGCGACTTTAATTTTTTGCAGATCCAGTCCCGTTTCCGGCAGTACGAAAGGATCGTCCGGCGTGCCGTACATGGCCAGCAAAATGTCGGCGATTTGCTGCTGATGCTTCGGCGAAACGTTGTTGTCCGGATTGTCCATTTGGACCAGGTTGGCGTGAAACCTGGGCGGCGGCGATTGATCGCATCCTGGCGCGAACGTCAGCAGCAAGCAGATTGCACTGCCGATCAACCATGAACAAAGCGGGCGTTTACAAAAAACGATCATCAATTTGAAATTTGAAAAATGAAGACTTATTTGAGATTTGAGATTTCGGATTTGTTTCGAATTTCGGATTTTTAATCTGTTATTTCGTTGCCAGCGATGCCGCCGGAACTTTAATGTCTTTCAAGTCCAGCACTTGATCCGGCTCAAGCATCACGGTAAACCGCCCGTTGGGTTGCCATTTCAAGTCCGATCGGTCTGCCTGGACGGCGCCGCTGGGTCCGCTCGATGATTCGTGCCATGCCTGGAATTCCAGCGGAATGCCGGCAGGCGCGTTCTTAATTTCAAAAGTGCCGTCTTTACTGGAAACCGCCATGTAAGGATTCGATTGCACCACCACGTAACCCTTCATCCACGGATGGATATTGCAAACGACCGTGGCCGGCGAAGGTTCGGCGCTGGTGAGTTTTTGCTCGGCGGTGGTGCCGGACGAAATAATTCCATTGAACGGCGCATTCGTCGCAAAAGCGATGTTCGTGTTATGGCCGACCGAATCAGAGTTTTTTATTTGCAGCGGCTGCGTCGTCCGGACTGCCAACACGTGCGGCACAAAGTGGCATTCCGAATTGTCCAGCAGCACCGGTTTGTCGGCGCTGGCCGCGTAATCCGGATGCGCTTCCAAATTCTTGTTCCGCGCAAATAGCACAACGTTGGCCAGCCCGCCATCTTTGGACACCAACAGCGACTCATTGGAAAGCGGATGTTTGCCGCAGACATCCTGATCTTTCGTGATCGAAATATTGCCCGGCGTGGGCGGCGTGCCGTCGTACACAAAACGGCCTTTAATCGTGCCCCATCCGGTGGCCTTTGCGGCCTGCGTTTCGGTTTGCCCACCACTCGATGCACTCGAATTGCTCACCAGCGTCAGCCGGATTTTATCGGCCGCCTGCGCGCTCGGCGCCGGATCGTTCGGCATCGGCCGCATGCACCCGCCCAACGCCGCAACGGCAACCAGCAATAATAGACCACTGAATTTATTGAAAAGCATTCGCAATCACTCCGCATCAATACCTCAGACTGCGGCGGGGCCCGCCTACTCACCTACTCACATCACTTGCTGAATTGCGACGGATCAAGCTTGATGTCGCCCAAATCGTTCGCGCCGGGCTTGATCGTGTACTTGAACCTGCCACGCTTCCAGTTGGCATCCTTGCCGCCGATGCTCGCTTTATCAACATTGCCGGCTTTCTCCTGCCATACCTGAAATTCCAACTCCGTACCGGCGGGCAAATCCTTGATTTCAAATTTTCCGTCCTTGCCGGAAACCGCAAAATACGGATCGGGCCGTACCAGCAGATATGCCTTCATCCAAGGATGTATGTTGCACGTGATCGTGGCGGGGATGCTTTCAGCTGAGGAAAGATCCACGTCATGCTCGCTGCCCGCAGGAATAATTCCGTTGAACGGCGCATTCACCACCAGCGCCGCGTTCGTGTTGTGTCCCATCGGATCGGAATTCTTCACATCCAGCGGTTGCGAGGTGCGCATGGCCAAGGCGTGCGGCTGAAAGCGGCAATCGTGATTATCCAGCACCACTTTTTCCTTGGCCGTCGCCGCATATCCCGGCGCCACTTTCACATCTTTGGTGCGATTCCAAATGAACACGTTGGCCGTCCCGCCTTTGTCATCCACGACCAGGCTTTCATCATTAAGCTCATGCTTGCCGCATACTTCGACATCTTTGTTGGGACTGATTTTTGCCGCCGTCGGCGCCTTGCCGTCGTAAACAAAGCGGCCCGTCAGCGTGCCCCAATCATCCGCTTGGACAGCTTGAGAGAATCCAAACGCGATCATGATCGCAGCAGCGCATGTTAGGCAAAAAAAGTTTTTCATGGTGTGGCTCCTGTGTTCCTAAAAATGGCGTGATGGGTGGCGTATTGTGCGATGGGTGTTATCTGACTCGAAATATTGCAGCTCCCATTCAATTGTTTTGCGGTGGTGATGCGGCGCCGGCGGTCGTCGGGCGGATCCAAGCTTTCAATGTGAACTGCGCCTTGGTAAATCGATCCCAATTCATCAGCAAGTCCACCACCCCGTCCAACTGTTGCTGGCTGTCGCCGGGGAACAGCGCTTGCGATACCGGCTGATTTGGCGGAATGTTCGTTGGCATGCCAGTGTAGGGCAAAATGCGCTTGGGATTGCCGACCCAGTGCTCCACGTAATCAGGTCGCAAGCGTTCGTTCACTCGATCCAATTGCGGTCCCATCGTCCGCACGCTGCCGGCAGGCGTGAAATCGCCCACCAAGTGACACTTCACACAGTAGTTGTTGTCGGTCACAATTTTCAGCGCATCGACCAGGCGGTTGCGGTGCTTGGCTTCCTCGGTCGTTAAATAATCGCCGCTGGTGCGGGCGTCGAATTCATACGGCGCCGGCGCGTCGTCGCGGGCGGCAAAAAAGTCGACCAATGCCGTGGCATCGTTCGAGCTCATGTTGAACTTGGGCATCCGTAGCACAACCGCCGGCCGAATCGGGTAAGGCTCCAACAGGAAATCGTGCAGCCAGCGGGTTTGCACTTTTTTGCCTTCACCCACCAGCGGCGGCGGCAGCCAACCCCACGCTTCTTCCGCCTTGGCGTTCGGATTAACCTTCAATTCGTCACTCACCGCGGCCGGATAAATCCAGCGGCCTAAATCACCGCCGCGGCCCGAGAACTTGGCCGTCACACGATTTTCCGGCACGAGCGGATTTTTGGAACCCACCAGCCACGCTTTTCCGTCCAGCAGTATGTCTCGCCACAGCACGAACCGGTCGCCCAATCCGCCCCCTTCAAACTTGTCGCCGTCCTCGTTTTCGTCGGTGCTGACGACGTCGCCTTTGCCGTCGACCAACGGTCGGCCATACAGTTGCGCGTGCAACAATCCCCGGCGATCTTGCTTTTGCGAATCGTCAATTTGCGCCTGCGTAAAGTGCGGCAACTCGAACGGATAATCGGTCGACTGCACCGCCGAGCCCAAATCCCCGGGTTTATAGGCCACATCCCAATGATCAAAATCCAACTGATGGCAACCGGTGCAGTTGAACTGTTCAACCATTTTTGTGCCGGCGATCACCGCTTGCTCGCGCGGATTTTCGCCATAGCTGGCCACATATTGTGGGGCCGGTGGTTCTGAAACTAGGCCCAGCACAAACGTCATGATGGCTTCGACTTCATCTTCTTTCAGCGGAAATTGCGGCATACGCAACCGCTCGTTGTAACCCTTGTTTTCGGTCTTCTTGAAGTCGTAACTGCGCGGCTGGTGTAGTTTTTGCCAAACGAATCCTTCACGTTCATGTCCTAGCAATTTTTCCATCAGCCAGCCTTGTGTGGGACCAAGCTCATCGATGGCGTACTCCATGTTGTCCGGATCAGGCACCCCATGCGCCGGCCGTTCCGCAGAGCCGTACGGCATATGATCCGCGACCTTCGATCCCGGCGCTGAACTCTTGTCTCCTGATTCCTGACCCCTGACCTCTGACTCCTGACTTCCGGCCCCTGACTCCTTCTCATGCGGCCATGCATAACGTGTGACGTATTCGCCGATTTGCTCGAATGCCAACCGCGTCGGGTCTTTCCGGCCCCAATCGGCCAGCGACGTGCCGATCGGTTTGGCATCCTCAAAGCCCGGAATGTCGTGGCAGCCGAAGCAGCCGTACTTGGCAATCGCCCGGCGACCCACGTATTGCAGCGCCCGCTGGGTTGCAGCGGTTTCCTTAATTCCGCCCTGCAGCGAATTTTGAATGAGCACCGCTTCGGCGCCGGTCACGCCGACGGCGCGCTCGACGGGAATGCCTTCTTGCAAATATTGTTTGGCGCGCTCGGCCGGATATTTCTCTTTCAGATACACCAGCGCCAGGTCGAACAGCGCTTCTTGCTCTGCCGCGGTAAAGCTGTTCTCCGCTGGAACGTCCGTCGGTTTCCAACCCTCGCGCGATTGCATCAAAAACACCGTGATATCAGCGATTGGATCGCTCACGCTGCCATCCGCAGCAGTGATTGGCGTCAGCATCGTATTGGGCATCACCGTGCGGGCATGATAATGGCTCGGATTTTTGATCCAACTGTAAAGCCACTGGGCCCCGAACGGCTTGAGCGCTAGCTTGACGCCCACTCGCGACAAATTCGGGCCCTGCGTGGCCGTCGCCTGCGGAAAATCGGCATGCTGATGGCACGCGACGCACCGCATTTCAAACGCTTTCTTCCCGCGCTCCAGCGACGGCTGCGCCGTGATGCCGGCATACTGTTCTAAATATTCAAACGGCTGGCTGTTGCTGAGTAAATAGTTGGCAATCGCCCGAACTTCAATCGGTTCGAACCTCTTTGCCTCCGTTAAGCCGGGGCTTTCCTCATAAACCACATTTCCGTTGGCGTCGCGAACCGGTTTGCCTTGCTCGTCCAGTTTTTCCGTCGGCACCATATGGTCCCACAAGCCGAAGAACCGCGGCATTTTCGTGCTGGGCCGGAAATCGCGCGGATTGCGAATCCAGGAGTAGAGAAAATCGAAACCGTCCTTGCTCGCCACGTATCGCAAGCTCGGGCCAACTTTGCGGAATGTGCCTGGCGTTTCCACATCTTTCAGCGCGCCTTCCAAGTGCGCCGATGTAGGCGTTAGTACCGGCGTTTTCGCTTGCGCGTCGGTCAATAAAAATTCGCGCAGCCGATGCCGAGCATTGTCGTCATCCGGATGACCCAGCAACCGCTCAACCCAACCTTTCACATCGTCCGTGAGGTTCGTAAAACCGGAATCGGCCTTAATCTGCTGCGCCGCCGCGTAGAACGTCGGCTCCGCCCGCAGATCAGGTCCGGTTCGCTTATTCGGACCGTTGAATCCGTTGATCTCGTGGCAGCCGAAGCAGCCGTAGTTGCGCACCAGTTCATAACCTTTGACCAGTGTCGGGGCCGGCGGATCGGGGTATTTGGCGCTCGGCTCTAAATCGACCACTTCGTGATGACACTTCAGGCAGCTCCCCTCGGCCAGCGCCCGCGGATACATCGGGAAAATCCAATGATGGTTGTCAAACCAGCCATAATCATGCGCCCACTCGCGCCCCTGCTGCGGCGAATTCGCGGTGTGCGACGCCCATTCGAACGATGTGGCACTCCCCTGCCCTTGATGGCAAATCGTGCAGCCAAAAACATTTCTCGGGTGCGGGCTGCTTCCGCCGACGAATAAATCCAACCGCGGATGCGAACTGTACGGCTGCGGAACTCCGCGGCGAATGGTTAGCTCCAGCGGTCGCCCCCACGAGACATTCGTCAGCAAATTGACCAATGCACGATCGACATCAACCACTCGGGCGTCGTTGATTTTCACCAGCACATCGCCGGCGGCCAGCCCGGCCACAGCAGCAGGACTTTTTGGGAAAATCGATCCGACCGTGACATCATCGCGCTTGACCATCCCGCGATCGGCCAGCGAAAAGCCGTACACCTGCTCCAAATTGACCGGAACTTCGTCCCCCTTGGAATCTTTTTGCGGTTGCGGCGCCTCCTTGGGCGTTTCCAGCGACACGGCAACATCGTGTGCCTGGTCATAAGCGGGCAACGTCGACGATCCGGCCGCCGTCTTCTCGATCGCCTGATGGCACGTCGTGCAATGATCGAACCGCGCCACTTCTTTGAAATTGTTGTTTAGCGTCAAGTCGGGCAGCCAAATTTGATCGACCTTCAGCGGGCTGTTAAACGCGTCGAGAATTGGCAATTCCAGCACTTGCTTGCCGGGAGTCGCTTTGCGTTGCACAAACGCCTTGCGCAATTGCTCCAACTTGTGCTGATGTTCCTTCAGATTCTTTTCCACCACGTCTTGCTCCGACGTGATGTCTCTGAAAATGGATTCCAATTCCTTCCGGTGCGTTTGCTCCTTTTGCTGGATCGCCGTCAATTTATCCACGTCGTTCCGAGCCTGATCGATATTCAATTGCAGCTGTCCGGTCTGCTCGGCCTGGGCTCCTTCGCCCACGGCCAAACTGTATGTGGCCATCGCCTTATCGAGCACGGCCTTGCGGAATTTAAGATTGCCGGTGAGGTTATCCTCGCGGAATTTCACGCGGCCGATTAAATCGTGCATGCGGTTGTATAAATCCATCCGTAAATCGCGCCGCTGTTGGGGATCGGTATAACCGGCCAGCTTGTCGACATCGGCGGCAATCAAATCGGCAGCCTGCGAATCAGCCGCCGCCTGCGCAGCGTCCTGAGCGTCGGTCTTCGTCTTGGCCTCGGCAACGAACTTCGCAAACAGCTGCCGCCCCTGGTCCGAAAGCGCCGCGCTTTGCACGTCCATCAATTGCTGCTGCAATTGGCTTGCGGTCAGCGAAAAATCAGCCGTGTCTTGCTCGGCGACCTTGGCGTTGGCTGTCCAAGTTTCAATGTCGCGGAATTCTCGCTGATAATTCTTCCACGACCGCGTGTGATCCGCCGCCAGCATCCAGATCGTCGTGATCAGCATCAGCACGCTGGCCACGCCGAACACCACGTGCATCGACTTCAGGTTGCGCCAAGTTGATTCAGTAGCTGGCATTTATCCATAGCCCCGGCCTCTGGCCGGGGGTGATCGTTTGTCGCAAACCAATCCGGCTTAAAAATTCAAAAAATATTCCGGTATCGCGATGATGTATTTCAAATTCACCGTCCAGCGCAGCACCATTTTGATCGGCAGCGTCATCATCAACAGCAGCAAGTTCGACATCAGCATGTAGCGCAAGAAACCCATCTTCACAAAAAACCTGCGGAACACGGTCACGGCCATCAGCGGCGGCAACACAATAAAGTATGCCAACACCGCCAGGATTCCCGGCGCCTCGCGCAGCAGAATATAGCCCACTTGCTCGCCAAAACTGGAACCCGTGGGCGCTTGCGGCAATGATTTTCCCAGCCAATTGATCCAAAAATATTGCGACAAGTTGACGTTGTTCAGCACGTCCACTTTATGAGCATCCCACGCTTCAAATGGACCGAAAATATTCCAGTTCGGCCCGCGCAAAAACGTGCCCAGCACAATCAGGGTGACCCACAATTCCAAAAAACCAAATTGAAACACCAGGTAACTGAATTTCCGATCGGCGATCGTGTAGTAACCGTTCCCCTTTTTATTGAAATCCATGTACGGAATCGCCATCAGCCCGAAGATCACTAGGCTCGGCAGCACCACGCCGGCGTACCACGGATCGAAATAGACAAGCATCTCCTGCAGACCCAGGAAGTACCACGGCGCCTTCGACGGATTGGGCGTTTTCACCCGGCTGGCCGGCTCCTCCAGCGGCGCTTTTAAAGCGATCGCCCAAACCAATAGCAGCGCCGTCAGCGCCACCATGCAAATGAGCTCGGTGTAAACCAAATCGGGCCACACCAACACTTTTTCGTCATCCAGCTTTTCTAGTGGCAATTCGCCGCGCGCAGTCCGCTCGTCGTTTTCCACCGCTTTGTGCGCTGCCAGCCACGTGAAAAATCCCAGCAAGAACACCATCGACACAATCGGCACGTTGTCGGGCTTGGTGACAATGGCGGCAAAATTCGGATCGGTCATCGCCATGCCCATCACCAGCAGCACGACATTTAGCATGGTCCAAGCAACCAACGGCCGCGTAAAGAAGCGGCGAAAGATAAAGAAAAACACTAACAGCCCCGAGGTACCCAGCGAATAGACGGTCGGACTGGTAAGTCGATTGACGGTATCACGCACTCCCTCCGGCAACTGGGGCATCATGCCCGGATTAGCGCTGGCCGCCAGTGGCGAAAGGATGACAAACAGGGCCGCCACGGCAACCCAAATTCGGGCCAGTCCGATTTCTCCTTTTTGCTTCCACAGCACCAGCGCCATCACGGCGTTCATGATCGCCAGCACCAGGTAATAGCCGCCCAGGAATCCGGAAATGCGATCCAGGAATTCCGGCAAATTTACCTCGGCCGAGGCAATCATCGGCGAGATAGTATTCCAAGCGATGTGAATATCCATGGAAGCTAATTCCGGACGTTAGTTCGCACCCACTCACTAAACTCAAAGCGGCCCGCTAATGCCGCCGTCTTTCCTCACCCGCCAAAAATGAATGGCCATTAACATGGCGGCCGCCAGCGGAATCGCCACGCAGTGGAGCACATAAAAACGGTTCAATGTTTCTTCGCCCACGAAGCGCGCACCCAATAGCCCAAAGCGCGCATCCGAAGCGTTGGTAATCATGTCGATGCCGCCGATGGAAAGCAGCGCATGCCCCGGCCCTTCGTGCCCCAAAATCGGCGTCGCTCTGGCCATGTTCGATCCGACGGTAATGGCCCAAATCGCCAACTGATCCCACGGCAGCAAATAGCCCGTGAACGACAACAGCAGCGTCAGCAGCAACAAAATCACGCCGATCACCCAATTGAATTCGCGCGGCGGCTTATAACTTCCCGTCAAAAACACTCGATACATGTGCAGCCACACCGTAATCACCATGGCATGCGCGCCCCACCGGTGCAATTCGCGCATAATCCCCAGGCTAACCACGTCGCGCAGCGCCAAAATATCGTTGTACGCCCATTCCAGCGTCGGCCGATAATAAAACATCAGCAGCACACCGGTCACCGTTTCCACCAGAAACAGAAAAAACGTCACGCCCCCCATGCACCAGGTATAACTCAGGGCGATGCCTTGCTTCTTGATCGAGACCGGGTGCAAGTGCAAAAAGAAATTGGTGAGCATCACGACAATCCGATTCCGCCGATCCACCGGCATCGGATGGCGGAATATGCTCTTCCAAATTTGACTATTGCGAATCGTTTCGCCGAGCGACATGGGTCAGAATGAATTCGTTAGTTATTTCGAAATCTGCAAATCAACTTCACGCCGTCACAAAACAATCCGGATCGGTCCACTGCCCAAGCTCTTCCTGAAACGTGCGGCTCTTGTCCACTTCTAACTGACCGTCCTCCGCAATGTGCACCGCATACCGCTCAAGCGGTCGCGGAGCCGGACCTTCAAAATTGATTCCGTCTTTATAAAAGCCGCTGCCGTGGCAGGGGCATTTGAATTTTTGTTCCGCTTCCAGCCAGTTCGGCGTGCAGCCCAAGTGCGTGCAAACCGTTTTCAAGGCGTAAATTTCCGGCTTGCCGTTGTACTCGCCGTTCACAATCCACACGCCGTACAAACTGACGAACTTCGTCTCCACCTGCCCCGGCGCAAAGTTTTCTTTGAAGCCCACTTTAAAGCGGCTGGGCGGCTCCGTCAGCACATTCGGGAACATAAACCGTGCAAAACCCAGCGACCACAATCCGCCGGTAACCGCCATGGCCGACATCCCCAGCGCCAGCGAGGAACCAAATGCGTAGCTGAGAAAACTTCGCCGATTTTCCCCTTCCGGGGCCGCTTTGGCAGGCGATTGTTTTGCATAGGCCGGCTTGGCCGGCATCGGCGGAACCGCCAATTTTTCTTTGGCGAGCGCTTTTGGAGCAGCCTTCGCTGCCCCCGAAACTGCAGCTGCCGGAAGTGCCGCCGCCTGCGCTTTGGTCATCGGACCTGGTTTCGCCCCAGCACGGGCGGCCGCCAATATACTGGCTGTATCTTTTTCTTTGATCGCTGCCGCCGCCGCCGGTTTCGCTGCCCCCGGTTTCACTGCCGGCTTATCGGGGCTCGTTTTCGCAGCGGCAGGTTTCGCAGCCGGTTTATCTCCCGGCGCTTTCGCGGCAGGTTTTGCTGCAGCAGGTGCGGCGCCGCCGCCAGCTTTGCCGGCGCGGGCCATCGCCAAAATATCTTTCACATTCGGACGCTCGCCCGCTGCCAGCGGTTTTGCCACTGGCGCTTTTGCGGGCACAGCAGCTTCCTCCGCGACAGGCTCGGCTGCCTCGGCTGGCGCAGCTTCTTCCGCCGCGGCCGCCGCTGCGGATTCTGCAGATGGGGATTCAGCAGGGGTGGATTCAGCGGACGCTCCGGCTGCCGCCGGCGCATCGCCACCCCCTTTGTTATCCGCCTTTCGGGCCGCTGCCAGAATCTCAGCGACCGACATCTTTTTCTTTTCTGCCATACCGAAATCCCTAATCCGCCGCTTCCCTTGCAGGCGGTTCACAATCACTCATGCAATCCACAAACTTGGGAGTACACCGCGATTGAATTCACGCCCCGATCCCGGTGCGCGCTCAGCATTGAACCGTGCCCGCACTCGATTTGGGAGGGGTTTGTGAGATTTTTCACGAAGTATCCCATGTTGTAACTACGCACAGACTTTTGTCAACGGGAAATCTCCCCACGCACCGTACCCTTTTCAATTTTAGGCATAACCGCCGACCCGGATAAATCCCCTCCAATGAGCTTTGGATTAACCGTTCGCCGCTTAACACCTTCTCCCTCTGGAAGAGGGCTGCAGCCAGGGTGTTTCCAGCCGCGTTGCCGCCAAGCGCTTGATGTTTCGCCGTCCAGCCGGACAATAAACAATGCGCACTAACTGCTCGGCAATGTAACAAGCGCAGTGGCGCAGAAAATACGCTGCCCGTCGGCTTTGCATCAACAGCAAGATCAGCAACCTTTGCCGCCGGGTGGCTGGGGTCGAACGAAGCAAGCCCCCAGTCGCCGACAAGCCGGCTCACGGAGGATCAACTATGAATATCCTGATCATCGGCATCGGCGGCCGCGAACACGCCCTGGCCTGGAAAATCAAGCAAAGCTCCCGCGTCAAACGCGTCTTCGTCGCTCCCGGCAACGCCGGCACTGCCCTCGATGCCGAAAACGTCGATCTCTCCCCCACCGATTTCCCGCGCCTTATCCGTTTCGCCAAGGAAAACGAAATCGCGCTCACCGTCGTCGGACCCGAAGCGCCGCTGGTCGCCGGCATTGTCGACGCCTTCCAGGCCGAAAAACTCCGCATCTTCGGCCCCTCCAAGGCTGCCGCCGAATTGGAAGGCAGCAAAGTCTTCTGCAAAAATCTCCTCCGCCAGGCCGACGTTCCCACCGCCGACTATCAAGTCTTCCGTAACGCTGCTGGGGCCATTACCTACCTCCGCGATCGCGAAGATATCGCCGTCGTAGTGAAAGCCGACGGCCTCGCCTCCGGCAAAGGCGTCTTCGTCTGCGGCGGTCGCACCGAAGCGCTCGACGCTGTCAATCGCATCTTCAGCGCTCCACACAAAGCCGGCGATGGTATCGCCGGTGCCGCCGGCCGCCAAATTCTCATCGAGGAACGTCTCGACGGTCACGAAGCCAGCGTCCTGGCCATCACCGACGGCCGCACCATCCTCACGCTCCCTGCTGCACAAGATCACAAGGCTGCCTTCGACGGCGACACCGGCCCCAACACCGGCGGCATGGGCGCCTACTGCCCCACCCCGCTCATCACTGATGCCGATCTGCACCGCATTGAAGAGCAAGTCCTCGTCCCCGTCGTCCACGCTCTCAAGCGCATGCGCCGCCCCTTCCGCGGCGTGCTCTATGCGGGCTTGATGATGACCGGCCAAGGCCCCAAAGTTCTCGAATTCAACGCCCGCTTCGGCGATCCGGAGTGCGAACCGCTCCTGATGCGATTGCAAAGCGACTTGGTCGAACTGATGGAAGCCGTCGTCGACGACCGCCTGTCCACTATCGCGCCGCCCCAGTGGGATCCGCGCCCCTCCGTCTCGGTCGTCATGGCCAGCGCCGGCTATCCGGGCAACTACGAGCGCGGCTTTCCCATCCGCGGCCTCGACGAAGCCGCCAAAATCCCCGATGTAAAAGTATTCCACGCCGGCACCGCCACCGCCGACGGCAAAGTGGTCACCAACGGCGGCCGCGTCCTCGCCGTCACCGCCCTGGGCAACTCCATCCCTGCCGCCAAACTCTCCGCCTACACCGCCGTCAAACAAATCCGCTGGGAAGGCGCCTGGTGCCGCAAAGATATTTCAGATAAGGCCCAGCGCTACGCTAATATGTAATCACCCGCAATCAAAAATTCCTCCGCGGAGTTGTCAAATGATGGCAATGTCATCCCAAACTGATTTGTCGGAATCTTTATCGCGACTTGCGGAAAGTTTCGACGCTCTCGGCAAAAAAGTGGGTACAAAAGAAGCACGGCAGTCTCTAGAAAGCCTGAACGCCGCGGTTACCCGAGCAGCGGCAGCCTTTTGTGGATCGTGGATCGGCTATCATTCCAGAGTCTACTACGCCGGATTAAATCCTCCTCCGGCTGGGGCACATTTCAGCCCCGAGTGGGGACTGATGCAAATGCATTTTTCACAAGATACTCGCGGCGACTGGCGAGAATATACCTTCGACGATATATATGACGCCCTTACAAAACAAGTCGACAAACCGAATATCGAAGATCTAATCGCGCTTGCGAATCAAATCGATGAAAAACTTACTCCTCTTCGCGAAGAGCTGTTGTCTTCGCTGACGGCTTTGTCGGAGAGTTCGGTCGATTCATATGTAGGAAAATTGTTGGAACGCGCAACAAACACGCGACCCATTACTATTAACGATTTTATCAGCGCGGTGCGCCCAAGCGGCCGGTTTTTCTCGCGGGATTCAGTTGCGGTCACAAACGGACAGCAGACTCCGCCACATATCTTTCTTTTTGCTCAAATAAGCACCGTAGAACTCCATTTAGATCTTCCAAAAAAACTTGCCTCAATCACCCGGCAGGCAAGCTCGCACCTCAATCGGCGTCAATCGGCCAAGCAAGGTGCTGTGGCGATTGGTACAAAGGTCTTCATCGGACACAGCCGATCAACTGCATGGCGGGAATTAAAGGATTTCGTACAGGATCGCTTAGATCTCGAGTGGGATGAATTCAATCTGTGCCTGTCGCAAGCATTACGAATATTGCGCGACTATCACAAATGCTCGACGACGCTGGTATTGCGTTTTTAATAATGACTGCGGAAGACGAGCTCAAGGACGGCAAAGTCCAGGCGCGAATGAACGTCGTCCATGAGGCCGGTCTATTCCAGGGCAAGCTTGGCTTTACAAAAGCAATCGTCATCCTTGAAGAAGGCTGCGATGAATTCTCGAATATTCAAGGTCTTGGACAAATCCACTACCCAGCAGGAAACATCAAAGCCGCATTCGAAGAAGTGATACGCATTCCAATTATTGTTTACGGCTAGCAGACGAGTGCTAGCTGGGGTTGGTGGGACGGGTTCGAGATGCCCACAATGGCAAGCTCTTTTTTCAAGGAGGAGTTGCCATGCATATCGAAC
>Ga0182024_10003925_pt1 | contig 34810 bp, 26 predicted proteins | sample P32metaG_FD_120480 | JGI IMG/M metagenome (GOLD analysis project Ga0182024, IMG submission 120480) | Permafrost microbial communities from Stordalen Mire, Sweden - P3-2 metaG (Illumina Assembly) | ecosystem: Environmental > Terrestrial > Soil > Wetlands > Permafrost | place: Sweden: Stordalen...
AAAACATCGACTCGTAGCTGAAAACCAGGATGAGCGCCGAAATGATCATCATGCCCGCCGCCAGCGGCGTCAACGGCCGCACAAACAAGACCGCAAACAGAACCGGCCAGAAGCAGGCATGGGTAATGTTGCATTCACCTACCGCCATGAAGGCTGCATTCAGTTGTCCTGCTGCGCTAGCCAGCATGACCAGCCAAAAATGCCGGGGCGCCATCAGATGACAAAACAGCATCGAAATGGCCCACGGCAGAAAACAGCCCACCCCGAACGCGAGTTGGAGAAAGTAGAGGTTATGCAGGCCTAGCTTAATAAGCGACACCGCTGGTAGTTGCTCAACGAACCATGCACCATAACGATTTTCTGACTCCAAGGCAAAATCGCCAGCCTTTAATGTTTCGGTAAACTGGAATGAGCCGTCAGCATACAGGCAACGCAACGAAAAAATGGCAAAGAAAATGTAAATGGCGAAAGCCAAGCATGCCAGAATTGACAATTTATGCGCCATGGATTCAGTTTCGTAACATTTAACGAGTTGTAAATCAGATTTATTCATGTTTGCTTAGAAATAATTTCAGTCAAAGGCAGCTCCTATTTGACAAAAACTTTAGAATGTTGACTCCTTAATAAAGCATTTAGCTCTTGAAAAACGGCCGTAGTATGTCTTTATAAAGCTCAAAAGAGTTTTCCCGTAAAATAAGCAGACGACGAGACTCTGAATCACGTTGGCTTACAAGCGTCTTTAAAGCGGCGAGAATGCGGTCAACAGTAGCTTCTTTAACATAGAAAGCCGGTTGGCCAAGGGTTTCAACCATGAGATTACGCGAATCAGTTCCAACAGCGATTGACGGAACACCCAGACCTGCAGCGGCAACACTCGCGTGTAGTCGGTTAAAAATACCAAATGCAGCATCCCGAACGATTTCAAAATAATCACGCGGATCCGTCGGAAGAACTGATGGAACGTCCTGCCAAATTTGCGTTGCCAGTCTCAATTCCGTCTCATTATGCGCAATAAAGACCGGTTCCCAACCCTGTCGGCGGAGCTCGCGCACCAAATGACTCATTGTCATTTCCCAAACTTTCTCGTCAACTCGCTGTCCGTAATCATAGTGACCTCCGCCGGACATGTAGTTAATAAGAACCTTACGCGTAGGTTCGGCTGGTTTGGCGAAAACTCGCCCCGCCAGCATCGCCGGACAACATAAATGTTGAGCTTCATAACCGAGGGATGCAAAAAGTTTTTTGGCCAGTTTGTCACGGACTGTCGTAACGCAGGCGGTTTTAAGCATAATACCAATAAACTCTTCATCTGGATTTCCAACCAGCGTCTCCGGTTGTCGTTCACACGGATAGCTTGACCCGCCCCCAAGGTTTAACACGGGTTTGCCTTTACGTGACAAGCGAGCCATGACATCGCGCCAAATCGGCTTTGCCCACTCACTATGGCGACACCCCTCCCATATGACCGGGGTTCCACATTGTAGGATAATGTCACACGTATCGAAACGGCTCAAGCCCAATGGCGGCAAATATCGCTCGGCTCTAATTCGCAACGGTTCCCTCATGCGGCTTGGGCGGAATTTATTTTCATTGCAAAATTTAATTGGGTGCCAAGCTGGATAAACGGTGTGCGGCTCGTGTTTATTAACCGCAACATATTCACATGAACGACCTGAATTCAGGTGGGTGATGATGTGCATTAGTCCTTCACGAATAAAGTCGTCGCCTATATTTGTTTCAAGGGTTGTAAGCAGCCCGATTCTCATATAGTCATGAACATATCTTCAAAATATCCGGTTCGCGCACAATGCCAGCGTTTCGAACCCTTTCAAGGGTGGATAAACCTGATCTCAAAACTGCCGATGTCGAAAGATTGCGACCCTGAGGATGTAACAACTCGTAAAGAAAATCTAGTGTTTTGCGGAACCGTTAGTTCGCCAAAACCGGCTATTGAGCAACCAACACCGGCAACGCTCGAACCAAGGTAACCAGAAGCCCCGATAGGCGACGCGATATCATTAGTATAAACTTCTATTTTCTGTTCACTAGAGGCATTGATTCCTATGACAAAACTGACGTTGTAGGTTCCTGCGATTGTGTTCGTTAAAGTCCCATCACTAGCTAGACCACTAACATTATAGAACGATGCTGAAGCAAAGTTCGTGATATTTACAGTTGATCCGTAATTGATAACTGGCTGGCTGGTAATTGATGAGCCGTTTGTAAATCGATTCAAACAACCGCTTGCACCCCAGCCAACATTTGTCAGAATATTTATCACCACACTAGAAGGTAAGTTTGATGCGGTCAAATTGATATTAGTCAATCCCGCACCATTGCCAATGAAATTGGTGGCGCTGATTGTTCCTGTCGTAATCGTAACGGCACCATCATCAATTTGCGAGTTTCCGCCGCCGTCATACCATCTTGGCACAGCAGGATAGATGATCATGCTACCAAGATGGATGTCTGTCTCGCCAGAAAAATAAACCGCCGCACTGGTTGCAAAGGCAAATACATTTTCATCAATTATAGAGTGGCTTCCGACACCGCCGGATAAATATATTGGGTATGTGCTGCTTTGATAGCCGGCGAACTCATTACCTGTTATCGTCCAATATGGCCAGTCACTCCCGACGCCATAAATCGCATGACCGCTGTAGTTCTCAAAACTGTTTCCCTCAGCCTGAAATATGCTCGTGCCTGCTCCCGACGCTGGAATCACTTCCACATCATTTATACAAGCATAATTGAATTTGCAGCCGAATATCCCGACACCTCCAGACGATTCTATGTGGATTGCAGCATTGCCGGTAAATCCATGGTTTTGGAATGTGCAGCCAACGACCCGCCAATCACCCGCGTCGTGATTAATATTGTTTCTGGCAAGGATGCCAAAGTTTCTTAGGTTTTCGAAATAGCAGCCGAAATAAACTTGATGTTCATTAACTTCGGAATCTATTCCATTCCAACCGCCATTGATAGTTATATCACTAGCATTCATTCTTACATACCAAACAGACGCATTTGTGACAAAAATAGCTGAACCTACGGTTGGGTTTATGTTTGTGTTGTTGAGAGTAATATCTTTAAAAGTGCAGTTTGTTGCCAAAACCACGAATAAATTCCCGTTCATTGACCATGTGATTTCAGATGGTGAAGGATAGGCATTAGTGCCGAGAGTTATGCTAGTCGAACCATCCCCGCAAATCGTCATTGGTTTTGTAATATATATTGAGTTAGCCAGCCAAAACCTGCCGTGGAAGTAAAGCGTTCCACCAGTCGCAGGCATTGCGGCCATTGTATTTGAGATCGCTTGTGAACATTCGATTGCACCCGTCGCATCTGCACCCCAGTCCTGAACATTGTAAAACGTGCGGTTCGTGGACATGCTTGAGGGAATTGCGGCCATGCTTAAATTCGTCAGGCCACTGCCGTTACCGGTGAATAAACCGTTGGCGCTTCCACTGAAAGTCCCATTGAAAAGATTTGCGCCATTTGTGAGTGCCACTGAATTCGTATAGCCAACAAAAGCACTGGCCGTCAGCGTGCCAACCAGATTGCTCGCGGTATTGGCAAAGATCGTATAGGGAACTGCTGTCAATGGCTGGCGCGGGCTTAATGTGATAAAATTGGTCGTTCCCGTAACACTCACGGCGATCTGCAACCAGCGGGCCGGCCCAGTGAACACCCCCGTGCCAAAATCGAGGATAGTCGCAAACAAACCATTGCTTACAACGACGGCGGTATTTGTAACCGGCCCGGCAATCACGCTGCCGGGAAAGTTGGTCGAATCATAAACCGTGAATGCCAAATCGTAACTGCCATTGGCCACACCGCCGTTGCTGTAAAGCTGCCCCTGATACGTAAATGCAGTGCCCTGTGCATAAAGCAAATCAACCGCGCAAAATGCTATCTGCAAACACAATAAATGGCAGATGATTCTTTTCACGGTGAAAGGCAAAACCGTTTTCCAAGTGGTTCTGCCTTGTTTTGCGGCCAGAATTTGAGTGTATGGGTCACGAATAACTATAATCAAGGTTGGTGGCGAAGTCCACTAGAGATTAGTAGCAAGTGGTTCCGTGAAACCCGCATCCAATTTTGAAAACACCGGCACGTCCCAATCGTGTGGCAGCAGATGTATGATTGTGCAAGCTACGAACATCGTTGAATAATGAGCGGTTGCTTACCCCGCGGAGTCCGTGGAATCATATCCACCTGTTCGATGCTGAACACGATGTCTGAACCAAGTTTTTCACTGACGAGCTGGCCAATAATAGAGCAATCCCGATTATTGAAGCCTGGTCGTGGCACGATGCGCAACAATACGCGCCCCGGTTCGTCTTGGACAAATTGATGTGCAAACACATGTCGAAATTCGTCGCCATGAAAATTGAGCGCCGAAATCGGAACCACTCGGCCTTGATTTCCCAACAGGAAATCTCCCACCCGCCCCTCAATAGTTGTGAGCACTTTGTGAGCACGACCACACTTTGCACAATAATCCCCGACCGTTCCGCGATCGCCAGTTCGATAACGAATGAATGGAGTTACCTGATTAATAAATCCCGTCAACACAATTTCACCAGACTGGCCCGGTGATTGAAGAGAACAACCATTTTCATCAATGACTTCGATTATGCCGGACTGTGGCCAATGGTGAAAAGTATCGGAAAGTTCACAATTCGAGGCAAAAGCAGCCATTTCTGACATGCCATACCATTGAAAAATCCGCGCATTAGGAAAATTCGCCGCCAGAACCGCACGTTGATCCGCTGTGAGCGTTTCCGATGCTAACAACAGCGCACGCACTTCAGCCAGCGCCCCCGGTGCCGGCAGGAGCTTTGCCAATGCCGTCGCCGTCGAAGGAAATCCGATGATGAATTCGGGTTGGAAGGACTCCACGCGCTGCCACCATGTTTCAAATGTGCCATCATCCAAATCGTGGATGGAGAGATAAACATACTTTGGTTTATCCGCAGCAAACAGCGGCCTGCCGTCGGTAAATGCCCAGGTAAGATCTAGGCAACGCCTGTCTGGCACATAGCCCGCCCGACGCCACATCGTGTGTCTCCAGGCATCAAACAAAATATCGTAAGTTTTTGCTTCGACCATGAACCGCGTCGGCGTGCCGGTGGTGCCGCCTGAAGTAATTGCCCGGAGATATCCTGATGGATAGTTAATAGCGGTAAATTCGTCACCCCGCGCACGCAACTCATCCTTCGTAAAGAAAGGAAGCATACCCAGATCCTCGACCCGATCGAGATTTCCATCGAAACCAGATGCTTTCAGCTTCCGCGCATGGCCTGGACAATGTTTAAGTGCGTGTTGAAGCAGGCGGTTCAACTGGCGGAGTTGCCATGCCGCCATTCGCTTTGCTTCCCACTGATCGCTTTGCGCCAAAAATAGGGAAGTTTGGTCATACAGACTTCTCTGCCGCCACAATGCGTTACTAGCCGCAATCATTGAACTTGCGTTGAGTAGCGACCGGGTTTGATCACGAATCTTTCTGGCTACACATTTAGATGTGGAAAACAGAGTCATATCTATGAAGAAAAACAATTCACATTCGTTTAATTTTGAAGGCCAAACCCCTTGGAACAGGACTTCCTTGATTATTGACCCAATGCGGATCAGTAATGAGCGAAGGTTTACCCCGTTCGTCCAACCAAAACCCCTTTGCCGGGTGCAATGGCATCGCACCCCTGGTTTTGTCTTGTTTCAACACATTGTTGCCTATTTTGAGACACTTTGTGGCAAAAGTCCCTCATTCTCTTCAAAGGTTTCACGAAACCTTTGAAGGTTTCGTCTTAACTGGCAAAGGATTTTCCGTGAACTTCAAAGGCAGCGTCGCAACTGGCAAAGGTTAAAGCGTAACCTTCAAAGGTCGCTGACCAACCTTCAAAGGGAAACGGAGGATCCGGACAGGGCAGTGCCGGCCACAGAGGGCGCGCGGCGCTTTGGTGGCAAAACAGACCCATACGACAGGTATGACGCCTGTCCCACTGACTTTTGCAGAGGTCTCACTTTATAATGTTTCAGGAATTCTCGGAGCGTTATTCTGACACTGGCAGAAGAATAATCTAGTTTTGTTTAAACCAGCCAGCGTGGAGCGTCAAATTGGCTCAACTTTCGTAATTTTGGAGCATTTTCTTGGCAATAAAATCATGATCCGACGAGGTCAAAGAAACCCGGGTTAGCCGGCTAACTGGCCTGGCCCAAAAACGCCACCGAGATATTTTTGACTGGCAGAAAAATTCCGGCGGAATTGATTTTTTGGAAAGGACGTGCAGATCTGCACCGTCTGTCACCAACTGGCAGTCGAACCGGCCGGCCAGCAATTCCAAGCTTTTGCGGGTGTAAAAGGCGATGTGCTGGCCGTGTTCCAGCCCATAATACCACCATTCCTTGATTTGAGGTGCCGGCTCGGGAACAAGTTTTGTGCCGAAAATCAGGCATGAGGTGATCGCCAAAAGTTTTTCCAATTCTTCGGCCGGATTCGTCAGATGCTCAAAGACTTCAAAGGCGGTCACCGCTTCAAATGGGCCGGTCAACGGATTGGAAGCCTCAAAGCCCCGGGCGAAAAGATTCTGGCAATATAAATCCGCCCAGCGAAAATCATACCCTGCGTCGCGCATGAGCCGGACAAATAATCCATAGCCGGCGGCATAATCCAAAAAAGTTCCGGCGGGGTTCAAATGCGATTCGATGCATTCACGAATTATGTCGCGGGCCCAAAGATTGCGCCAGACATAGCCGGTGTCAGAAGAATTGATTGGTTCGGCATAAGCCTCGGCGAGCCAATACGGTTTTTCCACAAAAAGAAAACCGCAGTTGGAACAACGCAAAAGGCATGCGCCATGTCTTTTCCTATACACCGCTTGGGCATGTCCAACGGTGGCGGCATTGCAGATATTACAGGGAGGATTCATGCCAAACTGAAAAACTCAGTTTCCCGTCAAAGAACGCCAGAACCTTGTCAGCCGAGCGACTTGGTTTGCCATTCAAGGAGCGGGCAAACAACCCCCAGCCATTTTTCAGGAAAGCGTGTGCTCAAGTTGCTGGTTTGTTCCACGGTAAACCCCACTGCCGCTTCTTGAAAAAAAAGAATCTTCTTAAACGGTATGTCGGCACCCATCGTCAAACTATAATAACCCTCATTCAGCAGGTTGCCAGGAATGAAACAGCGCGTGCTGTAAATACCGGCGGCGCGCGGGCCGGCGGCATAGCCGGGATCAATGCTGTCTCCCGTCGAGAAGGCGAGCGTGCCATCCCGAGTCACCACCCTCAAACCGATTCGGAATTGAGGCACTGTTTCCATAATCTGATACTCTACTTCAATAGCAATCGGCTTGCGGATGTCAACGTGACCGGCGACGGTTCCGTCCGGTGCCAAAATTCGCAACGCGCGCATTTTCAAGCGCGAATCCTGAGTATTTTCACCTTCGCCCCAGATCCGGATGCCGTCGGTTTCTTTGCCGCTTTTTAGATAATGCGGAATAACTTCCTCGGTTGGGCCAAAGAGCTTGAGCCGGCCACCATCCAAAAGCACGCAACGCTGGCAAAGTTTGCTGACGGCCGCCATGTTGTGGCTGACAAACAGAACGGTGCGTCCGCCCTTGCTGACGTCCTGCATCTTGCCGATGCATTTTTTCTGAAACTCGGCATCGCCCACCGCCAGCACTTCGTCCACGATCAGAATCTCCGGCTCCAGGTGCGCGGCCACCGCGAACGCCAACCGCACATACATGCCGCTGGAATAGCGCTTCACAGGTGTGTCAATAAACTCACTAATTTCGGAAAAAGCCACGATCTCGTCGAACTTGCTGCGGATCTCAGCCTTGGTCATGCCCAAAATGGCACCGTTGAGAAAAACATTTTCGCGACCGGTCATTTCCGGATTAAAACCAGTTCCCACCTCCAGCAGGCTGGCGATCCGGCCTCTTATTTTGATCTGGCCGGAAGTCGGCGTGGTCACCTGCGAAAGAATTTTTAGCAGCGTGCTTTTGCCTGCGCCGTTGCGTCCGATGATGCCAACCACTTCACCCTCTTTGATGTCAAAGCTGACGTCGTCGAGCGCCCAAAATTGTTCGCCGATATGGCGCGCGTGATGTTCCTCGCCGATTTTCAGAAGCGGGTCGGGCTGGCCGCGCAGCTTCGCCCACCAGCGGGAAAAATCTTCCTTCAACGTGCCGCCCCCAATCTGGCCCAGCCGGTAGGATTTGGTGACGTTTTCCACTGAAATGACGGTGGACATATTTTCTAAACCGTATCCATGAACGTGCGTTCGACGTGGGTGAAGAGCATCAATCCGACCGCCAGCACCACCAGCATGACGCCGAAGCTGATGCCGAGTTGCAGCGGATCCACGCTGCCTACGCCGAGAAATCCGCGCCGGAAACCCTCAACGATGGAGGTCAGCGGATTGATTTGCATCACCCATTGATATTTCGGATTTATTTGTGATACCGGGATGATCACCGGCGTGGCATACATCAGCAAAGTCACGCCAAAGGCAACCAGATTGGTCAGATCACGATAGCGGGTAGTCAGTGCCGAGACGATGATGCCGCCGCCAAGACCGTAGCCCGCGAGCATCAGCAAAAATAGCGGCGTGCAAAAAATCCAGCCGGTAAAATGCACATTGTCACCATGAATGTAAAAAAAGGCGAAGAACACCAGGAAAATTCCGAATTGGATGCCAAACGAAATGAGGTTGGAAATGGCGATGGAAATCGGGATCGCGAGCCGGTGAAAATAAACTTTGCCCAGCAGCGCTGAGTTGCCCACGAATGTGGTGGAGGTCTTATTGATATTGTTCGCGAAGTAGCTCCAGCAAACATTGCCCGCCAGATAGAAAAGAAACGGCGGCAAGCCGTCGGTTGATAATTTGGCAATCCTGCCGAAAATGATGGTGAACGTGATGGTCGTGAGCAGCGGCTGGATGACGTGCCAGAGCGGTCCCAGGATGGTCTGCTTGTAGGCGGATACAAAATCGCGCCAGACAAATAAGGAGATCAAATCCCGGTAGCGCCAGAGCTGTTTTAGCCGCCAGTCGAGCCAGCCGCGGTGCGGAGTGATGATGGTGCTCCAGCCCTCGCCAGATGGCGTGGCGGGAATGGCTTCAACGGTAGATTGGGGATTAGCTGTTTGATGTGAAGACATTTTCGGAAATCACCGAGCGGGTAAAAATGATATTTATTTCTGACTTTAACCGAGCCCCTTTATCGTAGGGCGGACTCCGTCCCGGTCAATTCGCAGTTGCCCTTTTGCAACTACGATCTACAGGTCTTATAATCGTCATGTTCATTGTCGTTCCGGGCGAAGATTTCAATGCCTTCTCCCGGTTGCGGGCGGCAGCCATTTTCAGCCGTCCGATCTGATTCCGCAGCGCGCCGCCCGGGCCTGAGGAATTAAAACCTGCATATTACGAATCTTTCTCCTCCATCTCGGCGTTGACCGCATAATACTCGGCATATTTATAGGAATAATAAGAGCGGGCGGAAGCATCCGAACGGTTCAAAATCAGCCCCAACACTTTGGCCTGCCGTTGGAAGAGCAGTTCCAAGGCTTCCCGCACCGCCCGGGCGTGGGAAAAGCCGCTCCGCACCACAAACAAGGTGCCGTCCACCATCGGGGCAAGCGTGGATGAATCGTCCGCCGCAAACACCGGGCTGCTGTCAATCAGGACGTAGTCGTATTGACCGCGGAGTCGCGCGAGGAGCTGTTCAAAAGCCGGACTCAAAAAAAGATCGCCGGGGTTCCGGGAGAGGCTGCCCCGGGAAAGAAAAGAGAAATTCGGCAGATCGGTTTCCTGGATAACCGCGTCGCTGGAAATTTCGGGCTGGCGCAACAACTCGTGCAAGCCGGGCTTGGACTTCAACTGCAACCGCTCATGAATATGTCCCCGGCGCAAATCAGCATCCACGAGCAGCACCTTCGAGCCGCCCAGGGCGATGGCACGCGCGAGATTGGTGGCGACCGTGGATTTGCCTTCATTCGGCACCGCGCTGCTGATGAGCAAAACCCGCGGACGCTTGCCATCCACCATAAGATAAAGGAGCGCCGAGCGGAGGTTGCGGTAGGACTCGGCAAACATGTGCCGGTCATCGTTGTCCTGCAATAGCACCATCGGCCCTGCGCCCGACATTTCGGGAATTTCCGGCACCTGCCCGACGACATTGTCGCCAAATTTTTCGGTTACTTCGACCAGGGAATTAAACCGGTCATCGCGCACGGTGAGCAGTAGAACAATCCCCAGCCCCAGACCTAGGCCGATGATGAAGGCCTGGGTCAACATGGTTTTTGCCTCTTTGTAGGAACGCGTCGCCGATGAGGCCGGTTCCAGAATGGCGAGGGTTTCCTGATCAATGTTGCGGCTGATGTCCACGTTTTGCAGCAAGGCGGTAAGCCGGTCATACATTGACTGATTGCGAAGGACATTCTGCTTGAGACCATCCTCCACGGCAATCCGCTCGTTGGCGTCGGCCACCTTGGCTTCCCACTCCTTGATGAAATCCTCGACGCTGTCAATTTTGATCTGAAGAACCTCGCGGGCGGCGGCGACCTGCTCGTGGTTTTGCTGGCGATAGACATCAATCAATCGCTGGGAACGGGCAATGTCCTCGTCCAGCTTGATGATTTTTGGGTGCTTCGGCAGCAAATACTTGGAAAGCCGTTCGCGATCCAGCTTCAGCAGTTCAATTTCCTTGTCGGCATTGAGTCGTCCGGAGGTGGAGGACACGCCGCTGCCGGAATTGCGGAGGGAATCAAAAATCGTGTCGCTGTCATTGGTGGCCATCTGGCTGCCCGAGTCTTGTTCGAGTTCCCGGGCCGCAAGCAGCCGGACTTCCAGCTGATAGTCGGACAATTCGGTTTTCAATTTTGACAGATAGCTTGCCTCGATAGTGCTCTCCTCCTCCAACACCGCCATGTTGTTGCTGCGTTGATAATCAGACAAGGCCGCCTGGCCCACCTTCATGTCCCGCTCCAGGCGCTGGACCTGTTCGGAAATGGAGGCCAGCGTGTCGCCGGAAACTTCGCGCCGGATGTTTTTGCGATATTCCAGATACTGCTGCATCAGCGCGTCGAGATACAGCGGCGTGAAGGCCGGGTTGGCGCTGCTGGCTTGAACGGTATAGACCGAGCTTTTCGGCGACGAAAAAACCTCGATGTCCACATCGAGCGGGTTGCCATCCGCATCCAAAACGATCCCGTTGGTGTCCACCGCCCGCATCCGGTTGAGTGTCAGATCGCGCAGCATTTTGCTGCGCAGCAATTCGGCCTGGGTGCCCAAATAATTGTCCCGGTCCTCCGTGAAGGCGGCCCCGTCTGGCAGCCGTAGTTTTTCCGTCTCCCACATGCTCCCGAAAGACACAAACGTGGGCGGGCTGAAGAAAAAAATCGTGAAGGCCGTGCCGAGGCTCAAGGCCAGCGTGATCACCGGTACCCACCAAAACTTGCGCAAAAAAACCAAAAATTTTTGCGGGCGAAATTTCGGCGCCGAGGGGGCTGGGCCGGCAGCCATCGGCTCCATCAACTGGAAGTTGGAGTCCGACGGCGGAACTGGTATCAAATCTTTCATGATGGCTTAAAACCGAATCATCCGCTCGGGCACAAAAATGAGGTCGCCCGGCTGCACCGGCAGGTCGTCCTCGGTTCTGCCCTTTTCAAAAACCCGGGCGACATTCACGGTAAAAGTTTTTTTACCGTCCGGCCCAAGCCCAGTGCCGCGCGTGACCCGGACATTTTTTTCATCGGCAAAATCCGTGAAACTGCCCGCCCGCAGTATGGCCCGGCTGACCGTCATGTCCTCGTCGCTGGAAATATCCTGGGGTCCCGGCGAGCGCACGGCGCCGACCAGATAAATCTTGCCGCGGCTGCGGGGCTTTGAATCAACGGCAATAATCACGGTGGCCTGGCGATAATATTCCTTTTCCAGTTCGATCTTGAGGGCGTGCGCCAGCTCCTTGCAGGTTTTGCCGGCGGCCGGATAGCGGCCAATATAAGGAACCTGCAATTCGCCCGAGTCCGTAACGGTAAGAATCTGGGGCGGATCCTCGTCTTCAATGATCTGAAAACTCAATTTATCCCCGATTGACAGCCGGTATTTGTCATCCAATACATTGAAGGCATTGGTGGTGAGGGTCATTGAAGCATCCGCAGACGGCGCGGCGGCCGGGGCATTCGTCGACCCTGAGGCATCCGGATTGCTGGCATCCGGAGCATCCTCGGCATTTAACGTGCCGGCTAGAGCAAATAACATCAACCCAATCACAAGTGCCGCCGTGAATTTAAGCTGGCGCATCCACCAGCCATGCTGGCGGAAGCTTCTCTGTGCGGCCGGAAATTTTTGGCCGGCTGAGCGGGCTAAACAACAGTTCATTGGGGATGATAAGTGATTTGGAGGCCGACGAGATTTTGCGTGTAGCCGTCGTCAGGTGTGCTGGAGGAGCGCAACGTAAGCCGATAATCCAAACCCAGCACCAGCCGGCTGGTAAGCGGATGCTCGACTCTCAATTCACCGCCATACCAGTCATAAGAGCCCGTGCCGTTGGGATTGGCCGCTACGCCTCCCACGTTGCCCACACCCTGGTTGCCGTGCTCATAAAAAAAGGAGGTATTGATGTCCACGCCTTTGATGACTTTCCAGGTGATATTCGGACGGACATACCAGTCGGCGACCAGATCCGACGTGGTGCCGAGTTGGATCTCGCGCCCGGCATCGAGCGAGTAGCTGATGGAATCCCTCGGCTGATGCGATATGTTAAAATTAGCATACCACGAGTTCTGGTCGGTCTGGTTGGTGGTGGTGCCTTGGAATTGATAAGTGGAAAAGCCGCCGCTGGCGGTAATTCTCAAAGACGTGCCGGGCCGGAACTCGGCAAAGGCACCGGCGGTATAGGCATCATTATTGTTCAAGACACTCTGCTGATAAGTGGTGAAGGCGGCGGTGGATTCCAGCCCCACCGTCACTTTGGGATGCACTTGCAGGCCAAGCCGGGCAAACAGCATTTCTGAAGCGTGGTTGATGCTGTCATATTGAGAACTGGTGGCGAGGATGTTCTGATGGTCATACCCAAAAGACAAAGTAACCTGATTCATCTCCCAAGTGGCAGCAATCCCGGCGGTGTTTTGAAACGTGCCGTAGGTGGCGGTGTTGGCCACGGTTCCATACTGAGCCGAATCCTGCACATAGCTCATCCAGTCGTGGAGATTGAGGGTGACGTCCTTGATTCCGATGTCGAAAGAAAGTCCCGTCCCGGACGAAGAATTCAAATCGAACGTGCTCAAATTGGGATGCAGGAGATAGCGGTCGTAGCCAACGGTGATATCCAGAAACAATACGTTGCGCTGGGTCAATGGATAGCTCGCCGTGATCCCGACCGCCGGCGTCACAATGTAATCGTCCATGACATTAGTCTGTGAAAGATTAATGTTGTCATTCCATTCCAATCCCATTGAAGGAAGAATCAGCATTTGAAAATCGCCGTTCTTAAACGTGTAATCCTGGTTTTGCATCTGCTGGCCGCGCGCCTCCGCAGCGGCATTTCCGGCCTGCATGTTTTGCAACGCCTCCTGTGCCGAGGCGGACAGGGTGGCCAAGAACATGAAAATCAAAATCCCTTGGCAGCAGATCAAACGACATGCAGCGCTTCGTTCAATTGTGGAACGGTGGCCGGGGTGCTTTTTTTCTCCTCCAATTTGCCGCTTATGATTATGAGTTGAATGCATAATTTTTATTTGTTTTTCCTGATTTTCTTCCGATTCAGTCCCTATCCAAAGCAAAATCCGAGCCGGTTGAGGAAAACGCGCGCGGCAACAAGACCAAAATTCGCCAATCCTTGCATCTGTTTTCGCCATCATTTTTCCTATATCGGCACAACATAAGCCAGGTCTGGCGGTTATTCACCGGCCCTTGATTGAGGCAAATCACGTTTATTATTTGATGAAGCTTGGGTTCCAAACATCAAATCCCGGCGCTTCAAATCCTCTAAAAGATTGCCTTCGTCTGAAATTTTGCTGGCAAGAGACGCCGTCGCGGTCGGCGGGGAACCGCCAAGTTGGCCGCCCATCGGACATAATCCGGTGCTGCGCAACGGGCAGACTGGTTTTGTTTCATGCTTGTCGGCCGAGGTTTTTACAGCTTGGAGAGCCGATTTTCGCCACTGGCCCGGGCTGGCACCAAACCGCCGCTTAAAACAGGTGTTAAACAACCCCAGATGATTGAACCCGCATTGTTCCGCCACGTTGATGATTTTCGCGTTGGCATCCCGCAAAAGCGAGACGGCTTTCAGCAGGCGCATTTCCATCCGTAAAGACGCCACGGAGACGCCAAAATGCTGGTGGAACAGGCGGTTGAGGTGGCGACGGCTGCAACTGAACCGGTCGGCCAGCTCGCCCACTGAAAGATTGATGAGCTCAGTAGCTGAGAGTTTTTCAAACACTTGGGCCATGTGATCTTCCGCACGAACATAGCCAGTCCGCTGGGTTTGCGCGGTTTTAAACTCCAAAGACAAGATGCTGGCGGCAATCCGGATCAACTGGCCACGATGATCCAAGTCAAGCTGGGATGGAACCGCCTCCAGCAGCCGCTTGCATTCCGCCGCCAGCGGGCTGCTGGCAGGGTAAATTTTGGCGGTTTTAAAGCTTTCGGTGATGTTGTGCAGCAGGCTGATTTCATTGCTCGCAAACAACGGCAGCAGGTTTTCAAAGCACACTGAGAAAGTCCAAAAAAGAAACTCCCCTTTTTTATCAGCGGCAACGATCTTGCCGCCGGCGCCTCCATTCAAAACCATGATGTCGCCGGGTGAAAGACGATGGGTGGCCATCTTTGAGATGTATGTGCCGGAACCACCCTTGGAAAACACAAATACCAGGCCTTCCCCCTTTTGCTCCAATTCTTCAGAGGCTTTCAAACGTGTCAGCCGCAGTGACAGATGGTCTTGTTGGTTCAACATACGACTAATACGGCCCATTGCCGAGGCTATCCACCAGCCACAAAAAAACCGCCGGCATAAACCGTCGCGCAAACCGGCTGTTTGCACCGAAAACAGCCTCGAAATTTCGACTTGTTACAGCCTGTTTGTTCATTTTTAGTTGCCTGAATTTCAGCCCCAATCCTTAAAGTTAGCATCCACCAATAACCCGCGCGGGTTAAATCCGCCCAAGCACCTTGCATACCGAGCGTATCGACTGACAAGCGAGCTTCAATCTTAACTTTTTTTTTATTAAAAGCCTAACCTGCTCAAAAGTCCACTCACGTTCAATTTGAACCTATACAAATCAAGGTCATTTAGCACAAAAAATGGGACAAACACAAGTTAATTGAACCGGTTTATTTGCGATGCCGCCCGCCAAAATCGTGAGACCAGGGTGAAAAAATCGCGATGCTTTTTTACTTGAAATACGACAGCCCTGTATTTTTTTAAGACAACACCTGTGATTCTGTCTTGAAAAGTTTCACCGAGTTAAGAAGCCGCGCGCCGCTGGGAAATATTTTTGTGGTGAGCCACTTTTGTCTGGCTACGGAAAAAAACCCGTAAATCGCGGCATTTACTTGAGGAATAATGACTGATGCCGCCCGAATTTTTCCAGGGTGGCGATGGCTTCGATAATTCACAAGTCCGGCGACAAGATTGGCAGCCGTTATGCAATATGCCACCTGATGATGTCGCCAGAAAACACCGTTGGAAGCCAGATCGCAAAGATTTTTCCGCTACGCTGGTTCATTTTTCTGGTGATTTTCATCACGTCGCCGGCCTGGGCCAACATCAGCGTTCCGTTGGCGTGGAATCCCAGCGTCAATACCAATGTCGCCGGCTACAAAATTTATTTCGGCGTGGTCAGCCATGATTACACCAACTCGATTGACGTTGGCAACGTGACCAACACCACCATCACGGGATTAACGGAGAACACGGTTTATTACTTTGCCGCCACGACCTATGATTCCACCGGCGTCGAAAGCGCTTTTTCCAATGAGGCCACCTACTTGTTCCAAGCCTCGCCGCCGACCTTGAACGCCGTGCGCAGCCTTTCCATCAATGAAAACGCCGGCTTGCAAACGATCAACCTGACTGGCATCAGCCCGGGAGCCGGTCAAACCGCAACCATCACGGCAGTGTCCAGCAATCCGACCTTGATTCCCAACCCGGCGGTCAACTACACCGGCCCGGCCAGCACCGGCACATTGAACTTCATCTCGGCAAAAAATGCTTCCGGCAATGCCACCATCACGGTGACGGTCAATAATGGGCTGGCTCAAAACAACGTCGTCACGCAGACGTTTACGGTCAATGTGGCCGCCGTCAACCAGCCGCCGACTTTGAATCCGATTGGCGCTTTGACGTTGAACTATGCTTCACCGGCTCAGACGGTCAGTTTGAGCGGCATCAGTTCCGGCGCGCCCAACGAATTTCAGCGGCTCACCGTCACGGCGGTTTCAAGCAACCCAAAATTGATTTCAAATCCCGCCGTCACTTATTCCAGCCCGCTGGCCACTGGCACTTTGACCTTCAAGCCGACGGCCAACGCCAGCGGCGCGGCCATCATCACCGTCACGGTCAACGACGGTGGCACTTCCAACAACATCGTCCGGCAAAGTTTCACAGTCACGGTCAACCCCAAATCCACCGCCGTGGCGAAGCCGGAGCTGCTGAATAAATTGAACGACCAAGTTGTCATGGCGGGCAAAACTGTCACGCTCAAAGTCAGCGCCGACGGCAAAGGCCCCCTGAAATACCAGTGGAAATGCAATGGCACGAATGTGCCGGGCGCCACCAGCCCGACGTTGACCTTGAAAAAAGTCACCGCCAAAGAGTCGGGTCTTTACACGGTGACCGTTTCCAACCAAGGTGGCAGCACGGTCAGCACGCCGGCCGTTCTGGCAGTTTCTTCCACGCCGGCGGCGATTTTAACTTCTTCGGCGAACAGCAATGGCCAGTTCACTTTCAATGTCGTGGGCGTGAGCGGCTACAAATACGCCGTGCAGGCCTCCACCGATTTTGTCAACTGGACCAGCGTGGAAACGAACACTTCACCGTTCACTTTTCAGGACGCCAACGACGCGCAATTTAACCAGCGGTTCTACCGCACGGTTTATGTGCCTGCGCCTTGAGTTGGGAACGGCCGGCGAAACGAACTTCCGTTTCCCAGTTCAAATTAATTCCAGATCGGAAGCCTCCAGCTTGACGGCCGCCGCCTGGCTGATGAAATCGAGCCGCAGCAATACCGTGGTCATGCCATAGCGTTTTTCCACCCAGCCTTCCACGCCCCGCAACGGACCATTTTTGATTTTGACGCGCAAGCCTTCGCTGATGTTGGGCGCGAGCCGGATTTCCAAATCTGTTTCCAGAGCGCGCAGGACTTCGTCGAGCTGCCGGACAAACAAATCCTGGTCGGTGACTTCCAACAAACTGGCCAGATGATCGCTTTGCCGGATCACGTCGCGCTTCGCCGGCGGCATCTGGAGAAAAACATAGCCCGGAAACAGCGGCTTCCTGAACACCACTGTCTTCCCGCGATATTTGTGCGCCGCCTGGTAGCAAGGCAGGCTGGCAGCCAGCTTCTCCCGCTCGCAATATTGCAGCAGTTTCTTCTCACAGCGTGGACGCGTATGGGCGACATACCAAAGCAGTTGGCTCACGCCATTAGCTTGTTGGCCCGGCGGCGAGTGTCAAGCTTCGGAGTTTTTTTGGCCGCAGCATGGTTTGCGGTGAAAAGTTTATTTGCTTTTGGCCGCCGGCGTTCCAGTGTATTTTTCCTTGGAAAGTTGCGACAAAACAAAGGATGAAAAAAAATGGTTTAATCCTGCTGGTGGATGACGACAATGACATCCGCCATTTGTTTTCAACCTGCCTGCGACGCGAGGGCTACGAGGTGCTGGAGGCGGCCACCGGCCGGTATGGCCTCGAACTGGCGCAGACGCGTTACCCGGATTTGGTGCTGCTGGATGTCGGGCTGCCGGACATCAACGGCGTGGAAGTCTGCCGGCAGATCAAAACCGACCCGAAGCTGCGGGACGTTTTCGTCGCCTTCTGTTCCGGCGAAGCCACGAGCGACGAACACAAGGTCAGCGGCCTTCAAACCGGCGCGGACGAATATCTCGTCAAGCCGTTCGGGCTTCAGGAACTGCTGGCGCGGGTGCAGACGTTGCTGCGGCTCCGCAACACCACCGCCGCGCTCCGGGCCAGCGAGGAACACCATCGCCGGCTGATTGACATTCTGCCGGACGCGATTTGTCTGATTCATCCGCGCGGCCGTTTGCTGGCGGTCAACTCGCAGGCGGTGGCCATGCTCGGTTATTCCAACACCGAGGAACTGCTGCACAAAACCATTTTTGAACTTACGCCCGGCGAGGAGCATGAACGCATCAAGACGGACACCGTGGTTGCGCTGAAGGCCGGCATCATCCGGAACGTGGAATATACCATGCTCAAAAAAGACGGGACGCACTTCCGCGTGGAATTGAGCGCGACCGTTTCGCTCGGCATCAACAACCAGCCGGCCGGCCTGTTGAGCGTGGTGCGCGACATCACCGAGCGCAAGCAGGCGCAGGAAGCCCTGCAGGCCAGCGAAGAACGGTTCCGGCAACTGGCCGACCACATCCGGGAAGTTTTCTGGATGAGCAGCGCCGACAAGAGTAAAATTATTTATGTCAGCCCGGCCTACGAGGAAATCTGGGGGCAAACCTGCCAGAGCCTTTACACCTCGCCGCAAAAATGGATCGAAGCCATCCATCCCGATGACCGCAAGCGCGTGTCGGAAAGCATCCTCAAAAAACAGGTCGCCGGCGAATACGACGAAATTTACCGGATCATCCGGCCCGACGGCTCCATCCGCTGGATTCAGGATCGTGCCTTTCCCATCCGCGACGCGGCCGGAAATATCTACCGCATCGTCGGCATCGCGGATGACATCACCAAACGCCAGCGTGCCTGGGACGCCCTGGGCGAAAGCGAGGCCCGCAAGCGCGCCATCATGCAGGCCGCGCTGGACGGCATCATCACGATTGATCACGAAGGCCGGATGATTGAACTGAATTCCGCTGCGGAAAAAATCTTTGTCCACAGCCGGTCCAAGCTCATCGGAGAAAATGTCATGGAAGTGGTGCCGCACTCGTTCCGCAACTGGTTTCAGAACGGTCTGGCCAATTGTTTTGCCGGCGAAAAAGGTCCGACGCTGGGCAGCCGCATCGAGATGCCCGCGTTGCGCGCCGATGGCAGCCGCTTCTCCGCCGAGTTCACCATCACGCGCATCCGGCTGGCGGGGCAGCCGATGTTCACGCTGTATATTCGCGACATCACCCAGCACAAGCGCGCCGAGGCCGAACTGCGGGCCCTGCCACAGCGCATCATCAAGGCCCAAGAAGCCGAGCGCTCGCGCATCGCGCAGGAATTGCATGACGGCATCAACCAGCTGATCGCCTCGGTAAAAATGCGGCTGCGCAAGGTGGAAGGCAGCCTGCCCGACCTCAAGCCCGCCGCCCGGGAAATTCTCCAGCGCTGTGATCGGTTGCTGATAAAAGTTTTGGAGGAGAACCGCCGGATCGCGCACAATCTTAGGCCGACGGATTTGGACAATTTGGGATTAGCCGCCGCCTGCACGAGCTTTTGCGGCGAAGTGCAGCTGCGAACCAACCTGCTGTTTCAATGCCGGATCACTTCCTCCGGCCAGCGGCTGCCGCCCATGGTTGAACTGCACCTCTTCCGTATTGTGCAGGAGGCCGTCAATAACATTGAAAAACACGCCCGGGCAAAATCGGTCAAGCTGCAGCTCCGGTTTCAGGGTCACACCGCCGTCCTGAAAATTCAGGATGACGGCCAGGGCTTTGATCCCAAAACCCTCAAGGCCGTGAAAAAAATCCGGCACGGCCTCGGTCTCACCAACATGCGCGAACGGGCTTTGTCGCTGGGCGGGACTTACGAAATAAAATCCGCGCCCGGCCATGGAACCACCATCATCGTGAGCGTGCCGTTGAGCGTTGCCCAACGGGGTTCAAATCTAAAACGGCCACGGCTTTTGCCGGCTTGAAGAAAGCCCGAATTTTTCGAAGCGCAGTTTTTCACCTGCAAAGAAAACGTAATCCGAAAACTAATTGCGGCTGTCTTCCACCCAGCAGACCGCATAACGGATCAGGGCATTGGTGCTCTCCAATTTAAGTTTTCGGCGGATGCTGTTCGTGTGGGTGTTGACCTCCGCGCCGGACAAGCCAAGCTCGGTGGATATTGTCGGCGTGCTTTTGCCCTGGCCTAGCATTTCCAAAACTTCCAGTTCCGAATCAGTGAGCAGATCAAGCGCCCCGGCTTTTTTTTCCGCCGGCTGCCTGGCCGCATCGCTGGCAAAAACATCTTCGCTGACATAGATGTGACCGGCCAGCACATCGCGAATCGCCAGGATGATTTCCTGCGGGTCTTCCTGTTTCATGATGTAGCCGTCGCCCCCCGCACGCAGGACCCGCTGGGCGTAGAGGGCTTCGTCAAACATGGAAACAACCAGCAGCTTGATCGCCAGCTTTCTGGCCCGGATCTCCTTGATCAATTCCAAACCGCTTTTTCCCGGCAGACCCAGGTCCACCACCGCCAGATCCGGCTTGAGTTTGATGATGGACTTCAAGGCCTGTCTGGCATCACCCGCCTCCCCGCACACCGTCAAATCGCCCTCACCATCCAGCAGTTTGGCCAGACCATCGCGGAAAACCGGATGATCTTCCACGAGGAAAATCCGGGCTTGATGCCCGGCGACTTTCTTTTTGAGGAGCTTTGCCATGTTGTCTGAAATCTTGAAAATCTTACTCCGCGCCACCCGGCACACAAGTTAATTGATTCATAAAGGAGCTAAACTTCCAATTCCAGATACAGATAGAACCGCCTGTCCGCCGACCATCGGGCATGCCGCTTTCTGGTCCGCCGCAATAAACTTCCGCAAGCCCGTCACCACACCGATGTCCTCATACTGATATTGCATGTCTCAAATTCGCATAGAACGTAACGGAAATGCCACATAGTATTTTAAAAATATGAATTGACTGGGGAGGGCGGAATTTTAACGACAACATCATTGCCGAAAAATGGTGAGGTTTCGCTCGTCAGCGGGCCAAATGACCGGTTTGCAACTGTGAATGTGTTTTTGAGGCGGATTTATCAATACTCATGTAGCAAAGTTGGTCTGTGGTAAATTTAATCGTTAAAAGCACAACACTGCTCATCAACTAAACATTGTGGAAAAAACTTTAGAGCCTCAATTGAGAACCATCCTGCTGGTTGACGATGATGTTGACACCCGTCAGTTGACCAAGATGTTTCTCAACAACTTTGGCTATGAGGTTGAAGCCACAAATTCCGCCGGCGAAGCGCTGTCCCGGTTCAATCCCAGTATTCACCATCTCGTTTTGACGGACAACTCCATGCCCGGCATGACTGGCGGGGAAATGGCCCAAGTCATCAAGCAGAGATCTCCCGCCACACCCGTTGTGATGTGCAGCGGAAATCCCCCCAATGATTGTTCTTCAATTGATGTCGTCATCAAAAAGCCGACCTATCTCCTCGCCATCAAAGACGCCATCGACAAGCTGCTGGCGGCCAAATAATTTGTTACTTCAAAGCGGCTGGGGGAATAACATAAAATCAAAAACCCCTGTTTTCACAGGGGTTTCATTGCTATTAAATTGGTTGCGGGGGCTGGATTTGAACCAACGACCTTCAGGTTATGAGAACGGGTTTGATTTTTGAAAATGCTATATTTAGTGGCATTTATGAAAATCATCCGGCACGTCGCGGCACGTTCTGACACGTTTCCAGTAGGCAAAACGGCATTTTCAGTAGGCAAATCTTTTCAGGTTTTATCCTGAAGGGTTGTTCTTGACGGCGCGGGAACATTCGCGGGCTTGACTCGTTATCGCCATGCGATAAGCTGGCTTGGTGATTGTCAGTTTCGCTTGTGCGGAGACCGAAAAAATCTTTCGCGGGGAACGCTCGCGGAGATTGCCGCCGGACATTCAGAACACGGCGCGGCGCAAGCTGGAATATGTCCACCGCGCACGGACGTTGCATGACTTGTCCATGCCGCCGGGCAACCGGCTTGAAGCATTGAAGGGCGGGCGCAAAGGCCAGCACAGCATCCGCGTCAACGACCAGTGGCGGATTTGTTTTGAATGGCGCGACGGCAACGCGGAGCAAGTCGAAATTGCGGACTATCACTGAAAATTTATGAGCAAGCAAAATGACAGATTAAACCCGGTGCATCCGGGCGACGTGTTGCGCGAGGATTTTATCAAACCGATGGGCTTATCCGCTTACGCGGTCGCCAAGGCCATTGGCGCGACGCCCATTGCGATCAGCCTGATTTGCCGGGGCAAACGGAGTGTCAGCGCGGAAATGGCTTTGAAGCTCGGTCGCCTGTTCAACGTCTCGCCGGAATTGTGGATCGGGATTCAAGCGGACTATGACTTGGAAATTGCACGGCTCCATTGCGAAAAGCGGATTGAACGCGACGTGCATCCGCTGGCGGGATTTCAGACGGCGGCGGCCTGACGCCCGACCATAATTCGAGACTGTATCAATTGCGATACATATATCGGTCAAATTCAGGCCGCATCCGGCGCGCTTCTTTTTTCAATTCCTGTAAGCCGTTACCATAAAACTTGGCTTTGTAATAAGCTCGCTGGACAGAATAAAGTGAAGCAATCATAATTTTCAAAACTCCACGCCATGACCGATGCTTGGTATCCAACCGAAATTTCCGCCCGCGAAGCGGAGCTTGGCTTTGAATTGTTAGAGATTTATGCGAGTGATTCATTTTGCCAGAATTCATTTTATGTTGGCTGGGTTTCTGTTGTGGCGAAAATTCTAGGCGATTCTGACTTGATAGTTAAAAAGGATTTTGGAAACGGCTTTGTTTATGTTCACTGTCGCTTTGGCAAAGATGATTATGATACTCTTTCGACAACAAAAGCTCATTGGATAAATTTGAGCAATGGTTTTCAAACTGACCCGAACCAAGCCATTGTTGACGCCAGTTTTGGGGCAGATTGCAACTATCCAATAAAAATTATCACAGCAAAAGCTGAAATTAGAAGGCATCAAAAATAAGGCGTTCAACTTCATCAAAACGCGACTTGTCAAACTCCTCTGGATCGGCGGAAACGGATTTGCTCTCATACGACTTTGATTCGATAAAAAACGCCCGGCGGCTTGCACCGCCGGACGTTCGCGCCGGGCGAAATTCTCAAAAACTCCCGGCTCTCCCGACGCGGAAACAGCCGCGCCGGAAATTCAATTTAATCCGGCGATGGAATTTGCACGGATTTTGAAAACTCCAAAATTTCCGCCTCGGCCTTTGCCAGTTCGGATTTTTTGGCCTCAAGTTGCTGCTGAAATTTTTCGAGGATGAACGGCGCGTGCGCCAAATCCGGGCGATGCTTAAATAACATGATAAGATCGGTTGGCTGCGTCCCGCCTTGGCCGAAATGTCCGGCGACAAGCCGTTCAAACTCGTCAACGGCCTGCTGCTGCTGCAAAATTTGTTTTTGGCCGTTCGTGATCATCGCCAGCAAATTTTCCCGGCGTTGCGCCAGCGCGGACAGCTTGTGGCGAATTTCAGCAAGCGCACGCATCTTTGGATTGATCTTCATCTTTTCGGCCTCCGCTGTCTCGCTGATTTCGGCGTGTTGGTGTTGGAATGACTCCAAGCTCGCGTTCAATTTTGCCTCTGCGCCGGTGATTAGATTTTCGATTTCAGAAATTTCTTTCATGGTGTGTTGGTGGTTTGGGGAATTTTAGGTTTGAAATTGGCCGCCAACGTAAAGTGAATTTTTTACGGGCTGACGATCTTCGTGAATTTTTCCGCCGTCTTTTGCGAATTGCAACCGCTGTGACGGGTTTAGCTTGTTGTAATCGCCCAGGCTCAATTTCATTCCGTCTTGGCAAAACTGGCGGCGCGCATCAGGAGCCAGGGCGAGAAACTCCCGCAATGGTTTAACGTCCGCCGGCATCGCGTCGGCGACAACAGGCGCGGGCGGAGTGACAACGGCGGCGGGCGCAACCGCCACGACCGGCGCGGGCAGCGGCGTTTTTGCCGCCAGCGTTTCAAGCTCGGCGAGCCGCGCCTGTGCGCGCTGGCTATTCAGCGTTGGCAAACAATGAGCCAAACCGAGTTGATTTTCCAAGACAGCAATGCGTCCATTCATGTCTGCAATTTCCCCCAGCGTTTTTTTGGCTGGCCTTGGCGTGCGCGACAACGTTTTAATTGAGTCATTCATAATTTTTTGATGACGGACAACGCCGCCTACAAAAATGTGGCTGAGTCAACCTTTCAATGACGGGCTGATGTAAATTTTACGAGCTTTGACGGCGTGACGATGCACCGCTTGCCGGGAAATTCCGCGTCGCCTGCCAATGTCCGCCAGCGTCCCGTCGCCGGTGAGCAAGTGCGCCAGAACATCGGCTTTGATCGTGAACGCGCGGCCAAAAAAGGCTGCTGATTTTTCATCGGTGAGCCATTGGATCAGGTGATTTGCTTGGTTTTTCATGGTTTTTTAGTGACTTTTTCCCGTGTAAAGCGGTTTCAAAATGGCGGTCACAAGAAAGTTTGGCAGTTCCGTAACCGACTGATGGCCGGTTGGTCTGATAGCTTTCGTCATGGGGGGAGGGGTTGGCGGTGGTAGGCGTCATGGCGTGATCTCCTCAAACTGCGCGGAGCGTGCGTTGCGGCCTTCACTGGCAGCGTCCATGCGTTGAAACGTTACGCGATAGGCCAGCGGCTTTAACACTTCAAGCCGGATGGCGTAGAAGCCTGCGGCGTTGGCTTGCGTGATGACTAGGACAAGCTGGCTTGGTGCTACTGTCTGCGGCTCGCGCCAATCGCGGACGCCGGGCAAGGTTGGTTGGCTGGCGGAGTTTGCGGAGTTTGAAGTGGCGTTTTTCATTAAAGTCTCTCGCGTGTGTGTGATAGGAGGTTTAGTCAAATTGGCGTTTGAAACTCCGCATAGTCCGCAGACTTGGTTTTCAAAGTGTAAATTGTGAAATGGTTTCGGTCTTTTTCCTGCTTTGCGTGCAAAACTTTTTCCAAGTGCGGCCAGAGTGCGGACAATCTTTTGCCAAGCCGTTTCACGGATAGTTTTTCAGCAAGCTCCGCGTCGGCTTCGATCAATTTCCCGCGCAACTCGGCGGAAGTGCCGGTGAAAGTTTGCGCTTGGTTCAAGTAGGCCAGCAACGCCGCGCCGATGGAGTCATTTTCTAAACAGAAAATTGATTTGTCTTGCTCGGCTGATTTCAGGGCGTGGACGGATTCGGTTTCGCGTCCAATCGCACGGCCAATGCGGACGGCGAACGCGGCGAAGTCCGGGTGTCTCTGATTCAATCCGGCTGGCGTGCGTTGCGTGTCGGCCAGCGCGGTTGCCAGTGTGCGGGCGACGAAAGACAATCCGGCGTCGCGGTGATTTCTGATTTCATCGGACAACCTGGCATCGCTCGTTTCGTCCGTGCGGCGATCCATGCGAACCAAAAGCAGCCGGTCGGCAAGTCCGGCGTCAGTGGCGAAAGTCGGATTGGCCGTTGTCAGGGCGAGCCACGCCCGCGCCCGCAAGGTGACGCGCTCCGCATCCGTGTAAAGTTTCCGGCGTTGCGAGCAACCGTCCGTTGCGGCGGACGCCACGGCGTCGGGCAACCATTTGTTGCGCGTGTCGCAATTGTCCAGCGTGAACAAACCGCCCGCGTCCAAAGACGCCCAAAAACTATCTTCGCCAAAGTCCTCAACTTTGTTCGCCACGAACGGCAATCCGTAAAATTCCGCAATTCCTTTTGCCAGCCGCGTCTTGCCGCTGCCGATGTCACCCGACAGACACAACGGCGGCTTGCTCGCCGGATTGGTTGACAGTGACAGAATCCAAAGCCGCAACAAGTCCAAGCCGTGACTGGCCGCGCAATTTGCGCCGCTCAAAAGAGAACAAGTTTCAAACGGATTTTGCGGGACGGTAAGTTTCCACCCGGCCAGCGTGTTACCGGCGGCGAATAAAATTCCATCCGTGCCGTTGTCAACCATTTCAACTTTGGCCGCCGTGATCTTGGCAATGCCGCCGTCGCCGTTGCTCAAATAGATTGCGCCCGTCCGCGACGCCCAAAAACTTTCCGGCAAAATGCCAGTGGTTTGTGAACCGGCCAGCGCAACCGTTTCAACGGCGGAAATGACAAATTTAAAAACCGCGTCCGCGCGATTGACGGCCAGCCAGTCTGCCAGCCACGCGCAAAAGGCATCGCTGCCAATCCGTAAAAGCTGTTTGCGCCCGTTGTCGAAATACATTGCCGAATCAAAATCCTTGCGCTCGACGTGGAAGAAAAACCGCCCGCGCCCCGCCAGCGCGGACACTACGGCATTTGCAATCTGTGTCCGTTGCTCGGTTTGCGTCAATTTCCCGTCCAGCAAAATGCGGACAATCTCGCCGCGCACGTCGGCAGTCGGCTCGCTTGTCTCGCCCGTTTCAATTTTGATCGCCGATTGCACCGGCTTCGCCGTTTTCATGGCGGCGCGCAAGTCGGATTCACTTGCCCCGGCGCGCGTCCAGTCGTTTGCGTCCGCGTGCGGCGCGGGCGTTGTCACGTTCAAGACTTTGCAACCGGCATTGCTGGCAACATCGGCAAGCCATTGCCAAACATCATACTCGCGTTGCTGCGTTGCCATACATAGCCATAAATGCGGGTTGCGAGAGCTTCGGCGTCCTGCTCGGTGAACGGCGGGCGTGGCAACGAGTTGTAAAGATTATCCAAGATGCAAATTTGAACATCCGCCCGCGTGGTTTCATTCTTCGTCCAGTTGGGCATCGTTTTGAGTTTTTCCTGCAAAGTTGCCAGTAGTGCTTTGCTCGCCTGTTTCAATTTTTCGCGGTCGGCTTTGGTGAGGTTGTCTTTTTGAAGCTGGTCAAACAAAGCGAGTTCGTCTTCGGTCAAACCCTCGCGGACATGACGCTGTGATTCGGCGCTCAATTCGGAGTAAATTTCCGCGACCTGCGCGAAAGTTTCCTCGACGGTGGCGCGGTCTTTCTCGCGGTTGTAATCCGCGATGATGGCCTGATATTTTTTGTAGTAGTCCATCCGCTGCGGATTTTGGGCGAGCATCACCGCGAGCCGTTTTTCAACAAGCTCGCGCATATCCTGGAGAACGATGTGCTTGCGCTTCTTTTTGGCGAACTCGTCCCGCAGTTTTTCAAAATCAATTTTGCTCAAGTCCACCATGATGCCCTCGGCGTGATCCTGCCCCGCGCCCTGCGTGCGGATGGCCTCGTTCACAATCAAGTGAAGCTGCTTCAAAACTTCGGTCACGTTGGCGGTGTCGCGGTTCTCCTGAAGTTTTTTGTAAATGGCCTCAAGGTTGTCATGGCGAATGTAGTAAGGATGGATGGACGGCTCAAGAATGAGCGCCTTTATGCGCGAAAAGATTTCACGCGCCATGATTTCAAAACGGCGTTTGGCTTCGTCCGTCGTGTAAAGTGCGTCCACGGCGTCGCGCAACGCTTCAATCCGGGTAAAGCCAGTTGCACCGATAAGCCGGTTCGGTTCAAAGCCGAGTGCGCGAAGATGTTTTTCAGCCGTCTCGATGGAATCAACGAGCGCCGGGACATATTCCTCCACTGGAATTGCGGGATCACCGCTGCCGCCATTGCCGCCGTCATCATCACCGAGCGCATATTGAGCCAGTGCCTCGCGCAAACCTTTCAATACACCGTTGTAATCCACAATGACGCCCTCTGACTTGCCGGGATAAATGCGATTGGCGCGGGCGATGGCCTGCATGAGCGTGTGCGCCCGCATCGGCTTGTCTATGTAGAGCGTTTGCAAAAACTCGACATCGAAGCCAGTCAGCCACATAGCGCAAACGATAGCGACGCGGAACGGATGTTTCGGCTCTTTGAAAGCGTCTTCAACCGTCATCCGCTTGCCGTCCGGCGTTTCAAAACCATTTTTCATCACCACGCGATGCGGCACGATGTTGAAATCCCATTTGGCGAAATCGCGGACTTCGTTTTGCGCCTCGCTGATGATGATTTCAATGATGGTGCTTTCCATCCATTGCGCCCGCCCGCGCAACTGCTCAAGCTGCTTGGTAAGTTTTTCCTTTTCGTCTGCGTCGGCGGTGGCGGCAAATTTGGCCTCCGTGTTCGCAATCATCGCTTTGACGGCAACCAGTTTTGCATCCCAGCGCGGTCTGACGCGCTGAAACATCCGGGCGCAAGTGATTTTATCAATGCAGACCATTATGGACTTGCCGCACTCCCAGCGGGCGGTGCAATGCTCGACAAAATCATCCGCGAGTTTGTCCAGGCGGTCGGGCGCGGTGATGATTTCGTAATCCTTGCCGAGTAATTTTTCCAGCAGCGCGATCTGGTCGGGGTCAAGTTCGGCTTCCTCAATTTTCGCGGCGATGCGGTCATTCAGTTCAAGACAGGTGATGCCAAGTTTTTCGCCACGGTTCGCATAAACCAGTTTGACGGTGGAATTATCCTGTTCCGACCGTTTGAAATCGTAGCGCGAAACGTAGTCGCCGAAAATACGCCGCGTGAGTTCGTCATACTTGAACAGCGGTGTGCCCGTGAAGCCGATGAACTCCGCGTTCGGCAACGCGAGCCGCATATTGCGGGCGAACTTGCCGGCCTGCGTGCGGTGCGCTTCATCCGAAATGACGATGATGTCGTCGCGCTCGCTGTAAGGTTCGCGCGGGTCAACCGGCTGGTTGAACTTGTGAATCATCGTAAAGATGAAGCGGTGATTTCCTTTTAGCAGTTCCTTCAACTCCTTGCCGGAACTGGCGCGGGGCGTTGCCTTCGGGTCAACGATGCCGCAGCCGACGAACGTGCGCCATATCTGGTCGTCGAGGTCTTCCCGGTCAGTCATTATGACGAACGTAAAATTGCCGGGAACTTCGCGCCGGACTTTTTCCGCGAACATGACCATCGAGTAAGACTTGCCGCTGCCCTGCGTGTGCCAGAAAACACCGAGACGTCCGAGATCGGGATGGGCGCGTTCAATCAGCGGGAGCGCGGGTTCTTTATGGCGCGAAGTGTCTGGCACGACGGCGGCGGGAATTTCCTCCGGTGCGTCTTTGGAAATTTCCGGCGGTGCGGGCAATTCTTTCGCAACGCGGAATTGCAGGCGGCGTTCGGGCGGGAATTTCCGTTTCAATTCTTCCTGATATTCAACTGACGCCACCGCGAGATTTACCCCAAGCACCTGATGGTTGCGTGCGACAATCTTACGCGTGCCGCCGGTGCGACTTTCATCGAACAAGATGAAGTTTTCCACCAAGTCGAGCAACCGATCCTTGGCGAGCATACCGTCGAGCAAGACCTGCGCTTCGACGCGGCCTTTTTCTTTTTCGTCGTTGCGTTTCCATTCGACGAAATGCTCCCACTTGCTCGTGATTGAACCATAACGGGCGCGGTCGCCGTTGCTGACGACGAGAAAAGCATTGTGATAGAACGCCTGATTGATGCTCGTCTCGCTCAAGTAATCCGTCAAGTTGTTGTCGAAGCCCGCCCGCATATTGAGATAGACCGCTTTGAGTTCAACGAAAACCAGCGGGATGCCGTTGACGAAACAAACGATGTCGGCGCGACGGTTGTAATGCGGCACGCGTAAGCCCTGAATTTTTAACTCGCGGACAGCGAGAAAACGGTTGTTGGGTTTGCCATCCGCGCCGATGCCGTTCTTGAAATCAATCACTTGGGCGCGGGCGTATTGGGTTTCACCGTTGGCATCGCGCCATTCGACCGGCACGCCGTTTCGGATGTAGCCGTAAAACTCCCGGTTGTGCTGGATAAGCGAGCGGGCAAAATCCACCCGTGTCATTATCTCGACGGCCTGCTTGATGGCCGATTCGGGCAAGGTTGGATTCAACCGCAATAGCGCGGCGCGAAGATCGCGGACAAGGATGACATCACGCTCGCTGGTGCGTCCCAGCGTGCCGGTCGGTCCGAACGTCTCGTCGTTGTGGGCAAAAATGCTTTCCCAGCCGAGAACATCCTGCAAATGTTCGGCGAAGGTCTTTTGAACCAGCCGGTCTTCACTATTGATGTCGGTTATCATGGCGGGTTTATTCGGCTACTTTTTCGTATGCTTGTCGAATGACACTAACGGCGGAAGCGATTTGCAAATCATCCTCCAAGCTGAAACCCGTTCCGCCACTCTCTGACGCATTGGTTATGAAGGCATATTCCGTGGCATCAAATGCTCGCTGCGTTGGATCATTACACTCCTCGAAATCCAAATTAAGAACGAGCAATAAATACCGTTTGCGCGGAAGCACCTCCACGAAGAAATCATAAACACGATAAGTGACGCTCTTTGCTCCGCACAATTCGACGACATCATCTCCGATTGCAAGAACTTGAGGCCGCAGCATGTCAAACAACTTTCTTGCTTCAGTATCGAACTCCAGAGCATCGAGGCTGTATTTCGCAGCCTGCGCCTTCAAATCTTCCAGCTCTGCCGCTTTGACGGCAGCCATATCCACCGCCAATGCTGGCCAGATGCCGACGGCCTTTGCCGCCAAGTCTTTTCCCCGCTGTTCCATCTGCGTATCCGTCCACATTTGCTGGTCGCGGATGAACTTGTTCAGCCGGAGTGGGCTAAAGTCAAAGCCGACTTGCTTCCTGTGCTTGTCCACCAGCGTTTTTTTCTTCTGAAACGGAAGGTCGCTGTATTCTTGGTTGTAACCCGTGAGGGTGACGTTGCCGAGCCGGTGCAACCATGTTTCTTGTAGTGCTTTCCAATTCGCGCCCAGCATCGTCTGCCATTCCTGACACAAATCCTCATTTTGCGGCATAACGTGTTCGATACTGAAGTTGGACGTATCAATTCGCTCCTTGCTGTCATTTTCTAGCCGGTCGAGCAAGTAATAGCAGTGGCGCATGTCATAAACGTCTCGCGTCTCCAACCCCTCGCGAAATTCGGCGTCAGTGGGAAAACGGCGTTTCTTCCCTTGGCGGTGGAGCGCTACTTTCAAACTGAGCAGCGGTGTTTCCTCTTTTAGGCGGTATGCCAGCGAGGAAAAGATTTGACCAAGGTTGCGAGTTTGCATGTCACAGATCGAGCGGCGGAACACATAACTTCGCGAGCCGACCTGCATTGCATCGGTCTTCGGTTCTTCTAGCTTTTTGAATCTGAAAAGTTTTTTTAGAATCACAAAATCATCAATCTCCCCACCAAGGTTTTTCAAACATATCCCGGTCAATTTGCGCTGGTTCAATGCAGCGTATATCATCCGTCTTTGGACTGTTGACGAGATTGCTGACCGGATAAATTTTCAATGGTTCTTGCAGCGGGCTGTTTAACGCTGATTGAAACAATTCGCTGCCGGTTTTGTTTTCCAACCACCAACGATAATGCGCCGGTTGCACCATTACCGGCATTCGATGATGCAACGGAGCGATCGTTTCATTTGCTTGCGTGGTTATGATGGTGAATGATTCGACGGTTTGGCTGGGCGGAGGCTCTTCCAAATCTGTATCGGGTTGTCCCAACGATAGCGGTTTGATCCACCGCTCCCATAAGCCGGCGAAACAAAACGGCTCGCCGCTTTTCAGCATCACCCGGAACGGTTGCCGCTTCCCCTCGCGTTCCTGCCATTCATAAAAACTGTCGGCGGGAATCAGACAACGCCGTTTCTTGAACGCCTCGCGAAACGCATTCCGGCTTTCGAGAGTTTCCGAACGCGCATTGATGTGTGCATTGCCGACGCTTTCGTCCTTCGCCCAGGATGGAATCAAACCCCAACGCATCGGCTTCAAAACCGTTTTTCCGTCTTCCCAGACCAGCACCGGGACTTGCTGGCGCGGCGCGACATTGAAACGCGGTTTGAAATCACCCACACTGCAAATGAAATCAACCAAACGATTCAGTTCCGACAAATCTTTTGTGATCGTGTATCGCCCGCACATGGCGACAAAATATCAGAAACCCAAAAAATGCGCATCCGCGCAACAATTTTTGCGGAAAACCGAATTTCTATCGCGCAGCCAAGAAATCAATAGGTGCGTTATAGTGATTCACCTTTGCCGACTGCTCACGTCGAAGCATGAAACGCATCGGCGCCGTGAGATACGCTGCCGTCTTTAATTCTGAATCGTTTTTGTCGCCGTATCTTTGTATGGCCTCGTCCGCCGCCACCTTCGCGTCTTCCGAGATTTGGGGTTTCTCACACTCTGAAAAAAGCTGCGGCATTTTATCTTTTCCAAGAGTCAGACAGAGCTTGCCACCCTCCTTGAAAATGCGAATTGAGCCGTCTGCACGACGGATGCGGTCAATTTCCAAGTCTGTGCAATAAGGACCGTCTTTCTGCCGGATGAAATATGCACTTGTCAGCCGCCGTCCCGATTTGCGGACGTGCAAGTATTCGGTGAGGTATGCGAGTTTGTGCAACTCGAAATATGTTACCGCGCCCTGACTAGCGAGCAGATAACGGGCAACGGCCATGACATCGGGACGTGTTGCGCCAGAACTTGCGCGACGAACTTGTGTCAACCGCCGCCATTGTTCTGCGACAAACTGATAATCCGACCGCTGGTTTGCGAAACTGCGGTGAATCATTGCTCGCTGGCCGGGATGATAAAGTGGAATTAGTGAACGTCCAAACCACGAATGAATTGTGCGGACATGCTGGCTCAAACTATAATTGTGCGGTTCAATCGTCGCAGTTGCGCGAAGCGCCGTGTTACCAAGCGTCACGACAATTTTTGGATTCACCAATTCGATCTGACGTCGCAGGAACGGATGACAATTAGCCGCTTCAGCGAGAGTTGGTGTCGAGTTGTTGCCGTCTTTGTCCTTTGGGTTGCACAAGACAACTTCATCAATCTTTGGTTTACTTTTACGCTTACGATCCATTAGCTGACGAATCACTGGTGACCACCCTAAAACAGCCAAATTTGCCAAGTGCATTACGTCGTGGAAACGATAGCCATCGTCATCATAAGCATTATCTGTCAGCGGATTGCCGAGCGGCACGCCATCAGGAAGAATTTTCATGTATGCCCGCTTGTCCTCTTTGCTTTCATACACATGGACTTTGAGCAAACGAGGAAGCTGTTCTTTGGGCGGATACCCTTCATCAAAATACATAAACATTTCCGGCGTGTCTCCCGCCATCGGCCAACGCTCGTATGTCTTTTGAAGATTTTTTGAAGCAATTTCTGAAAGTGACAACCCCATCCGCGACGCGATATTTGACAGATACCAGAGGATGTCGCCAAGCTCCTCTTCAGCCCTCTCTTGAAAGCCTTCGTATGAATCTTTGTCTCTGATTTTCTTTTTGAATTCAGCCAAGAGCGTGCCCGTCTCGCCAGCAATACCGAGAAGTGGAATCAATAAACCTTCATCATTTTTGACATTTTTCCCCACATTCTGGTCAGTTCCAGTGGCGTTTTCTTGGTAGTAATCGAAATCCATGTGTTCGGCAGACATTATGTCCGAATAATTCTCGCGCGTAAAGCTCGACTCCTCACCTCGGCCCGCTTTCTCCCCATAATTTCATTATCATTTCTCGCGTCGGCGCGAAGGGACATTTCGCCTTCGGCTGTTTTTGCGATTTGTCAATGTGCTGGAGCGCGAATTGCGCGCCGGTCATCAGCGCGGTTTTGCCAAGCTGCTCATTCAGCTTTTGCGCCACGTCATCCACCGCGCCCCAGCGTTCTTCATGCGTCCGTCCCCAAAGTGTCGGGTGCGTGTCCAATCTTTCAAGGTTGAACATCGCAATCCGAATCTGCCGCACTGGCAACAACTGGCCGGCCATGATGCCGCGAAACATCTGCTCCATCACTTCGTTGATGACTGAGTTTAGAAACTGCGGATGCTTGAAACGGTGGCTGGTGCCGACTTCGGTAAAATTCGTGAACCGAACGGCCACGCTAAATTCCCGCGCCTGCATTTTTTCCCGGCGCAACTGGCCGGTCAGCCGCGTGGATTCGCTCAACATGAAAGTCAGCGCCGCCTCGTAATCGTGTTCGTCCTGCGGGAGTGTGGTGCTGCTAGAAATCGTCGTGCGGTCTTTGATTTCCAAAACCAGCGGCTCATTCCATTGCCCGTTAGAAAACAGCCAAAGCTGTTGCCCCCAAATGCCGAACTTCTGCTTTAGCAGCATGGACGGCAGTTTTGCCACATGGCCGAATGTCAGCGCGCCGAGCGCGGCAAGCGAGCGATGCCGGTTTTTGGCGATGCCGGACAATTCCTGCACCGGGCGGTCATTCAGAAAATCTTTTTCCCTGCCCGGCGGCACTTCGATGAAGCCGACACCCTTGGCGGCGTCGGTCGCGAGCTTGGCGAGTTTGGCGGAGTTTGCCAGCCCCGCCGTGACCGGCAAGCGGACTTCCTTTTGGATGCGTTGCCGGATGCCCTGGACATAATCCGTCGGCGTCGTGTTGCGCCAGACGTGGGTGTCCATGCTGGAAAAATCCAGAAATCCCTCATCAATGGAATATGGCACCAGCGTCGGCGCGTATTGTTCCAATATCAAAAACATCTGGCGCGACAACTCGCGGTAGGCGTCATAATGCGGGCGGCACAAGACACCGTTCGGGCAAAGCCGCTTCGCCTCAAAACAGGCCGTGCCGGTTTTGATGCCGTATTTCTTCGCCTGCCGGTTGGCCGCAATCACGATGCCGTCACCGCGCCGCCCTCCGCCAACCCACACCGGACGCCCCTCCAACTTGGGATCGAGCGCGATTTCGCAACTGGCGAAGAAGGAATCTCCGTCAATGTGCAAAATGCGGTTGTTGCGGGCGCTCATCGGCAGCAGACACGCTACCGCATCGTCCGCCGCCGTCCAT